>OGXW01001590.1_pt1 | contig 17004 bp, 14 predicted proteins | sample 1576341 | NCBI WGS metagenome assembly OGXW01 (sample SAMEA3541592, study PRJEB24748) | human gut metagenome | biome: human gut; feature: human-associated habitat; material: faeces | place: China | collected 2012
TGTGTAGAACACGACCACAATGAAAGCCATACCTGACAGGATACCGACAGTCCTTGCTGGAAGATAATGTTCCGGCAGGGGCTTTTCTTGTATATGCGCCCAAAGAGATTCGGTCATAGTCAGGAGGAGCATAGGGAAAAATATGAGTTTCAGGTGTTCCCAGGTTGACTCGTTCACTGCTGAAAATAGTCCGACTGCAGGGTTGTTCCCCGACCATTCGTAGGTGAAATGCAGCAGCACTCCAAGGATCGATATGAAGAAAAAACGAAAAAAATTGAGTTTGTTAGTAGTTGCCATAGAGAGTTCTCCGATGAAAACAAGTGCTATATTACATAGTATATGACGAATATGGGATTTCATGTAGCGGAGAAAACCAAAATGCTGAAATTAAGATAAACATAATTGGGATATATTGTCGGTGATGTTATAATTATTTCATCGAATGTTTTGTTTAAAGGGGGGCATATGAGCAGCTTGTATGAACATTATCCAATTGCAATGTGGATAATAGATGGTGTTTTCTGGACGATTGGATTGTTGTGCTGGATCATTACCTACATTGGGGCACCTCTTGAAAGCAGGAAACTGGGACATCATGTTTCCGGAGTGCCAGGAGTAGCTTTTGTATTCTTTTTAATAGCAGGTTATTTATCACCGAATAAATGGCTGATGCTGACTGCATTGCTTGATGTTAGTCTTACATACCTGCCTGTATTTTTGTTGAAAGAACATTTAAAAAAGGGAAAAGATGAATAATAGTAGGACTAAGTGACGATCAATATGGGAAAAAGCCGGGAGTGTAAGAAAGGGGAAGAGTATATACGTTTAATTCATTTGTCGGATATTCACATAGGGAAACGTGTAAATGAATTTTCTATGTTGGAGGATCAGGAGTATATATTAAAAGAAATACTGGGCATCATCGATGATGAGCAGCCGGATGGCATCTGGTGGAATTTCACTTGATATTCTTCCCGATATGGCAGATAAGAAGCTTGAGCAGATGAACCGGGCTATATCGGAGATTGTGGAGCGGATAAATTCAGAACAGAAGCGCATGAAGAGAAGAGATGCACTTGCGGATGAAATTCCAAAGGCAGAAATGGAAACTGACAGAATGAAAGAAAAGCTGGGCAGGCTTGAAACTCAGAGATCAGCACTTGATGCAAGACTTGAAGCTGAGAAGAAACAACTGAAAGAGCTTGCATCTGTCAGAGGAGAGCTTGACAGGGTAAGACTTGCACTGCAGGAGCTGGCTGGCAGAATCTGCACAAATGAAAGTGTCAGGAAGAATATAGGGGACAGATCGGGTGAGCTGGCTGCTCTGGAGAAGAGGTATGCGAGTGTGAAGGCTTTGTATGATATTGCTTCGGGACAGGTTAAGGACCGGAATAAGATAACATTTGAGGCATATATTCAGATGACTTATTTTGAACGCATTATAAAATGTGCAAATCTCAGGTTCCTCAAGATGTCAGATGGTCAGTATGAGCTCAGGCGTACGACGGAGAGTGATAACAAGAAAAGCCAGACTGGTCTCGACCTGTGCGTTGTTGACCACTACAATGGAAGCTGCAGAAGTGTCAGGTCACTCTCTGGCGGTGAGTCGTTCATGGCGTCATTATCCCTTGCACTTGGACTCTCAGATGAGGTTCAGGCTTCGGCAGGAGGAATTCAGATAGATACCATGTATCTGAGCTCAAGGAGAAGACCGACAGACAGATAGTTGTCACGAAAGATAGAACCGGAAGGGCAAGAGCTGAATTAAGGGCAGAGTAACCGGCTCACAAATTAAGGGGGATATTATGGCACGTTACACAGACGAGATGACCGCACGGTGCTTTGAGATTGAACCGGAGGATGAAAATTATATAGAAGAGCTCATAAATCAGGCCGGCATGTTTCGTGATTTTGGCACGGCACTGGACACATATATGGAAGATCTGTGGCGCAGCCGTAATACGGCAGATGACAGTGAGCGGAAAAATGACAGCAGCGCCTCATTGTCACAGCGAGAGTCATGTACATGGAATGAACAGAGCATAGATTATAAGGTATTGTGGATAAAGAACAGATACAGGGAGGCAGGAATTGCTGTGCCTAGAAATCCGGAGAAGTGGTTTGAGAAAAATTCCGTGATTGAAAAGAAGACCGCTATATTGATCTGCATGGCGCTGGGGCTTGATCTCACCCGGACAGATGATTTTCTAAGGCGTGTGTGTCTTTTGGGAAGAATTGATATTCATGATATGAAGGAGCTGGTGTACTATTTTGCACTGAAAAATGGCATACCATACAGTGCTATGACAGACTTATTGAATGATCTGCCGGATGTATCACAGGATAGAATACCGGATGGCGCAAATGTGCATTATACAGGAGATATCAGATGTGATGTGGATTCTCTGGAGTCCTTAGGTGCACTTTCTGAATACATTCATACACATGCGGATTTATTTGCCTACAATCATGCAACTGCTACAGACAATGTGCGGCGTCTGTGGCAGCGCATATCGGGGGACGATGGCATTGCGGCTTCTGAGAGAAGGGTATTTGAAGTGGAGCTTCCGGAAGAAGCCAAAAGCAATGGATTTGACAGATCGCTTTCGGTGTGGTCGATTTATCTTCAGATGACGGGGCTGTATGGAAGAAATATCCGCAAAACTTCATGTGGAAGGACGATCCGAAGAATACTGGACGACAGTCAGATAGTCCATACATTTGCGGCTTGTTGCTATCCTGACAGGGACGGTCTGGAGAAGGTGCTGAATGGTGTACATATATCGGGAGAGAGGATGAGAAAGCTGCTCATACTGCTGTCATTTTACGAATACCTTGCAGGAAAGAGTGTGTCTAATGGAAGCAGGACGCTTTCCGGCAGAGATGCAGAAAAGTGCAGACTCAGGATGAACGACTTTCTGGTGAGTTCCGGATACTCAGAGCTTTATGCGGGCAATCCGTACGATTGGATATTCCTTTTTGCGCTGGAAAATGATGACCCGCTCACGGTATTCAGAGAGGATTTTATGAGGGAAGTCTATTATGAGTGGAAATCAGGGCAGACAAAAATGACTGACATCAGGTAATGGAGAGATGTGATCGCTATGAATGATAGTTGCAATATGGAACAGAAACATGAGATGGTACTGCACTTTACAGGAAGCCCATATGAGTATGTGATAACAGGTGAGCTGGGAAGAGGCGGTTCGTCGGTTGTGTATGATGGATATTATGTAAACCATACGGGTGCGCGGCGGCCTGTCAGGATCAGGAAGATCGATGTCAGCTCGGATGAAATGAGAGCTGACGCCCGCCGTGTATTTGATCTGAACAATGAGCTTTTTGCAACAGCAGGCCTTACAAACAGAATTGTGAATACATATGAAATGCATGAGACGGAAAATGCTGTCTATATCACGACGACTTATCAGGAGGGAACTACTCTTGACAAAATGAAACCGGAGAATCTGCGGGATGTCATAGGGGCGGTCAGGGGGCTGGCACATGCTCTGGAGCATTTGCATGCTGCGGGATATCTGTATCTGGATATAAAGCCGGAAAATGTGCTTGTGCTTGAAGGTGGAAGCGACTGGGTGCAGCTGTTTGATTTTGATTCGGTGGTATCGCTTCGGTATACCCCGGAATTTGCGGCATATGAGCAGAAAATAGGTGATATAAGTCACATAGGTCCGTGGACGGACGTATATGGAGTGGGCGCTGTGCTGTTTTATCTGCTTTTTGGACGTCCGCCCGGTGTGTTCGATTGTGACGATGACGCTACATACGACATGGACGGCTGGCTTTTCGGCAAACATATGTGTCAGGGCGCTGGTTGCGGTGCTGATGCCACAGGTAATGTGGACAAAAGAATGCCTGACGGACATACATACCGTGACGGGCTGGCAGAATGTATCACAGATATTTTACACAGAACCCTGGCGAGGTCGTACAGGGACAGATATCAGAGTATGCATGAACTGGCAGAAGTGCTTGACAAGCTGTATGCAGATGCGGATGAGTCGAAAATGTATGTCAAGTCGGGGACGGTATTTGGTGCGGAGAATATCGTCGGCAGGTCAGAGGAACTGCAATTCCTTGCGGATTGGCTCGCTGATGAAAACAGCCCCTGCGTATATGTGACAGGAATGGGCGGGATAGGTAAAAGCACAGTTGTCAGACGGTTTGCTGCAGACAACAGGAATCGCATGGATGTTGTGCTATATCTTGGATTTGCCGGTTCTGTTGTGGAGACTGTGTGCAACGATAGAGAGTTTTATATAAATACGGTCAGCAGACATAAGGATGAGTCACTGACAGATTATTTCCGGAGAAAGCTCAGAAGACTTAAGATGTGCCTTGCCGGTGAACATCTTTCGTGTGTGGCTGTAATTGACAATTACGAACCCGGCTATGAGGAGGAACTTGCTGAACTTATAAATGCTGGCTGCCGCCTTGTAGTAGTGACAAGAAGTGAAAATGTTCCGGAGTGCTATGATGTGCTTAAGGTAGGTGTGCTTGCGGACAGGAAAGATATGTATGAACTTATGCTGCGAAACCTGATGGGGAAAAAGTGCGGCAAAACCGGATTATTTGAAAATGCGATATCTGGGAAAAAGCTGGACAGCCTTATAGAAAGTGTGCATGGACACACTCTCATGCTGACGCTTATTGCCAGACAGATAAAAAGGGGATACATGACTATAGATGCAGCAAATGAACTTATTGAAGAAAGCGGATTTGCTGCACTTGACAGTGTGAAAACGGGCTGCACTATAGACGGCAGACTTTTATATGGGCATATGACGGAGTTTATCGCCAGGCTGTTTGATGTTGACTGTCTGGACGCTGTCTGCCGGGGAGTACTTTTGACTTTGGCGCTATTTGGAGATAATGGGATATATGCTCATGATCTGGCAGGTATAGCAGACCGCAGTATCCTGAACGTGGCAAATGATCTGGCAGACGGTGGCTGGATTGAGCGTTATGGCAGAGAAGATGATTGGTCTGAGGGGCGTCGGAGTGTCAGATTTGCACTGCATCCGGTCATCTCACAGGCTGTGCGGCAGATGTATGGGCGGTGTCTGAGAAAAGATTCATATGTGGAGACATTGCAGAGCACCGGAATGATGAGTACATGCGGTCATACAGATCTGGGTATTGCTGCAGAAATTGTGAGACGTATTACAGACTTATTGGTACAGGAGCGGATGAAAACAGGATTTTGCCGATGGGAAACATATGGAGCGGCGGTGGCAAATGGCTGTCTTATGATAGACGGTCTTGAATCATCTGGAGAATATCTTACACTCGCTGCACAGATCATAGCTGGTACAGCTATAGAGAATGAAAAATTTATATTAATACATGGCAGGACAGTGCTGGAGCGGCTGTGTGGTTGTGGTGAACATCATAAAAGTGGATTTGCACCGGTTTCTGACGAAGACCTTGTGAATATCGCAGACCGCATGGCGCACATATACACAGACAGAGGAGCGCTTCAGGTTTCAGAGAAAATACTTCATTTTCTGGATAACTGGTCACAGACAAAGGAGCCTTATATCAAAGGGTTTGTATTTGATGTGTGGACAGACTTTATAGACAGCCTGCTTGGCGGCTATTTTATTCCGGAAGATGACGATGAAAAAGAACTGCTTGAAAGGCAGATGAAAACCATGAATCTGGCGATAAAATTCTACGGACAGTCAGACTCGGCGTCTGCCGGATGCAGGCTTGCGGCGGATCTCATAGCAAAGGCAACGTATCTGGTAAGGTCGGCAGATTATGAACATGACCTGGCAAGGCTTACGGCGAGGAGAGAAATTATCAATATATTAAACCATGCAAAGCAGGTTATGGACGATGTGGATGAGCAGATAGTGTACTTCCGTGGGGCAGATCAGAGGTCAGCAAATATTCGACATACGGATTGGCAGAATGTGCAGCTGAATCATCAGAACAGGCATGCGTATTTTATGGCGAAAGCCTGGTTTTATACGTACATAGAACCCGATATACAACGTGCGGAAAGAAGCATACGCAGTGCGCAGAAGATCTATGAAAATTCATGTGAGTCCGAACTGGACCTGATAAACTATCTGATGATACCGGCGGCAAATGTTTATCTGGAGCTTGACGATAAAGATAAGTGTCTTAAATGGCTGGGAAGAGCTGTGAAGGTATGTGAAAAAAATGGTGATCTGGCGGCATTTGTCAGAAAGAGGGAGGAACTGAAGGAGATTATGGAGAGTGAGGGATTGTAATCACATAATGGATTGATAGAAAATAGAGCCGATAAATAGGACAATAATGTGATGAAAAATATAGCTACTTAATGATGACTTGATAGAAAGGGCTGGCAGCCTGCAGTGGGAAAAACTGCAGGGACGTCAGCTTTTTTTAGTCCTAACAAACAAGCTCATCAGTTTCAGCGGGTACCTCATCATCAAAAAAATCTGGCTGTAAGGATATGAATTTTATAATATCAGAAGGTGTTGCAGTTGGATTGCTGTCAAGATAGCACATCAGTAGAGTATAGTGTTCGTTGCTGGCGCTTGCATACGAAACGACACTATCAATAAATTCATAATAGGAATTTGGTATTGTATTTAATCTGTAGATAAGAGATTCCATGGATGCTTCCTCCTTTATGTTAAATATTATATTTCTTTGAGTAGATATTATAATTATTGTAGCCATGGTTTTCAAAGAAATATTTGTAACTTATATTGTCAAATCCGTAAGAGTAGTGGACACAAAATTCCTGTCCATTATATTTGAGATAATTGGTATTGATTTCGTGTTCAATTTTTGCTTTTTCCCGTTTACTTAAATTGTAAGAAGGGAAAATAAAAGGGGTGTCAATTTCGTTAAAGATCATACAATTGCCTTTCTCTGTAGTATAACATGAATGATTAGATATGAATAGCCAAGAAAAATTGTAAACGATAGTAAATATTGGTATGAGAATATAGTGTATATATATTGTTGTCAAGTTAAAGAGAACTTATTTAATAAAAGCTTTAGAAAAATATACAAAGTGTATAATTAAAAAACATATTATCCGGAGTAACAGGGTGTAAAGTGCCATATCCGGAGTAACTAGGTGTAAAGTTATTTCTTGACTGCCCACAACGTGCAGAGATACATAAAAATAAGTGTGCGAAATATTATAGCATGTTATAATAAAAACGTGTGTAGCATAAATGCTGTATACACAAGAAGAAAAACAGAAACTAAATATCGTGTCAAAGGAGAAGGGGAATATGGAGAGAGTAAAAATAATAAGTAATCCGTATGAGCAAACGATCAGTTTTTTTAGTTTTAATGAGCAGGCAGATCAGTGGGAAGATATAAAAGACAGGAATGTAAACAGCAGACTGAGAGAATATGAGTCAGGTGTGCATTTCCTGCCGTTTCAGATAAAAGAAATAGTCGATACGATAATAGAAGAGTATTATGCGGGCAAAGATAAGGTTGGAATAGAATTTGAAGGCACCCAGGATGAGTACGTTGATATTCAGAATATATGTGAAGCCACAGATGTTGCGGATAAAGTAGAACTTTCAAGGTCTGCAGTGATACTAGAAAATGCAAGAGTGATATTCGAACCGATAAAAGATGTATTTGGAGAAGTCAAGCCAGTTATAGAGAAGATAGTGAAAGATGATGACGGCATCAAGAAGGATCTGAACAAAGTGTCTGATGCTCTTAAGGACATAATCCCAATATGTGTATTTGGAAATTACAGTGCGGGAAAATCGGCATTTATCAATGCGATAATAGGTGAAGAGATACTCCCAAGCGGCGATAATCCTGTAACGGCAAAAGTGTATAAGATAGAGCGGTCAAAGTTCCCGGATAATGCCAGGATCAAGTTTGAGTATAAAGGCGAGATTATAGAAATTCTGTTTGAGAACGCAGAGATGAGACTTATAAAAGGTGACTATGAGAATGAACTCATAAAGAGTATCAAAGATGCTTTAGATAGTATACCAGACAGAGACATAACTGCATCACTCAGGGCTGCTATTAAGATAATAAATGATTACGAAAAGCTGAATAAAAATGAGGTTGTTATAAGTGATGAGATAGATCTTTCAGTTCCATTTTCAAAAAATGGAATATTTGGATGTTCATATAATAACTTCTTTATATTTGACACTCCGGGATCCAATTCCGAATCAAATGCAGAACACTACAAAGTCCTTCAGGGAGCACTTGATGGATTTTCAAATGGTATACCAGTGTGGGTTACAACATATGAAAGCTTAGACAGTAAGGATAATGCAAATCTGTGCGAGGATATACTCGATATAAAAGCACTTGACAGACGTTTCACAATGATTGTCATGAATAAGGCGGATGGTTCAGATCTTGATGAAGGGGGATTTTCAGCACAGAAAGAGCAGGAGATACTTGAGTACAATTCTGTGGAGAAAATGTATTCAGGTGGTATATACTTCGTATCTTCTGTTTTGGGACTTGGTTCAAAAAATGGAGGAACATTTGCGGACAATCATTACCGTAAGATATATCGTACGCAGCAGGAGGTGTATAGCAATCCAGAAGATGAAGATTATGCAACTCTGTACAGGTATAATATTATGCCGGCCCAGATGAAAAAAGATATGGTTGATTCTTCTGAAAACTGTGAGAACCTGCTGTATGCAAACAGTGGTCTGTATTGTGTGGAAAATGAGATGGAGATTTTTGCCAGCAAGCACGCAGCGTACAACAAGTGTGAGATGGTTTATACATTCTTGAAATCTGTAATAGACGAAACAGACAGAAGAATTACATCCAAGACAGAATCGTTAAAGAGGAACCGTGAGCTCAGAAGACAGGAGCTGGAAAAGGCAAAGGCTGAGCTTATTGACGAACTTCACAGTGTTTCTGAGACTAAGGAGCAGGAATTTGAGGAGAATTCAAAGAACTTTCTGCGGGAGAAGGTTGCTTCGGAGCTTGTATTTGAGTATACGGAGGAAAAACTTTCGGGTATTGTGGATGAGATATATGAGGGAAATAAAGAAGAGAGAAAATTCTCCGTTCATGAAGATGGGTATGAAAGTTCAAAGTCAAAGATGCTCTCAAATGTGAAGAAAAACAGTATGGATATATTAAAGGGAAGCGGAAGTCTGATGGACAGGCTTGGAAAGATAAAGGATGATCTCACAGATGACTTCGAGAATGTTAAAAAGAGCAGAAAAGAAATGACAGAGGCGGAGAGCGCTTTAGACAGGGAGACTTCGGACGATATTATGGCATACGTTGTTGAAGAGTATAAGAAAAATGTACTCACTGCCCAGGATATCCTTGGAAGAAGTATAAAGGAGCATTGGCAGCAGAACACTCAGCTGCTCAGAAATTCTCTGATAGATATAATTTCGGGTTCGGAAGCCTTAAATTCAACACAGAGGGAAGAACTGTCGAAGATCATTATCAACTATCATACAGTAGAGTTTAAGGACGACGCAGAGGAGACATTTGTAAAGCCAAGATATCTTCGTGGCAACATTTTTGGAATACAGATCATAGAGGATGAGAAACTGAATATAAGAAAGCTTGCAAATGGATATAATAACCGAATGGCAAGAACAGTAAATGAGATGGCAGATGATATAAACGGCAGCTGTTATGGCAGCTTTAAGATATGGGAAAAGAGTCTGGCAGCTGTGATAGAGGAGAATATAACAGAATATAATCCGACACTGCGTGATATGACGGATCTTATCAATGAGGAAACAGAAAGGATAGCTGAACTTGAAGCGGATCAGCTTGCTATAAAACGTTCATTAACAGAGATTGAAGACAGGATGGCATGGAAAAATCCAAAAAATTTTGAGATAGCGGATATACAGGTGGCTGATTAATAGTGAGATAATTGGAACTTGATGTCGGTTTGGATTGGACATACACAAGGAGAATTTTATGGGGGTAAAAAATATAGTTAAAAGGGCGAAGGACAAAGTAAATGATAAAGTTGCAGGTCTTGCAGCGCTTAGTCCGGAGCAGGTTAAAGAGGTTCAGGCAAAGAGAGAGGCATATTTGCTTGAAATGCCAAATCCTAATGATGAGCAGGCTTTGGATACTACCTGGAGAATGATGGCAGCAAACAGCGTAGAGATATACAATGCGTATCTTCCACAGATAAAGGATCTCTATGTTCCTGTGGAGAAGGATGCTGAGTATGATATGCCATTTAATGCTGAACATAATATCAGGTACTTTAACATTACAAAGTGGGTTCAGGACAAGAAAGAAAATGCTCTTGAGAAGCTGGTGAATGTGTATGCAGTGCTCTCCAATGAAGAGTGCAACATAGCACTTGTGTTCAACAGAACACAGAAGGGGACTAATGTGTACCTTGCAGTTGTCAATACGGCAAACTCAGATAATAACGTTGATATAAACTCGTATAAAAAGCGTCTTATAGAGGCGATAAGAGGAAATTTCCCCGGTGCAGAATGGAAAGATGAGGGAATGGGAGTTATACCATGCATGGATAACGACAGACCATACTCTGTGGCGACAGCATCGAATATACCGACAGAGAAGTCTGAGAAATTCGTAAGCCAGACCATAGAAAAGCTCCTTGACGGAATCATACCGACTGAAAGGAAGAATGAGTATACGATAGTCCTTCTTGCAACCCCTATTGAAGATGTGGAAGAGCGCAAACTAAGGCTTGGAGAAATCTATTCCGGAATGGTTCCATATGCGTCATGGCAGACGAACTTTACATATCAGGAGAATTCGTCGGTAGGTTCTTCAGCAACAGTTGGAGTGAATGTCGGGGTTGGAGTAGGAACGCAGAATAGTCACAGTAATTCTGCCACGGAAAATAATTCGGATACATATAATACGAGCCAAACTGAAACTAAGTCTAATTCAGATTCGCTCTCTTATGGGGAAGCAACTGCGGACTCTAGCAGTAAGGCGAATATGACGGGAGAGAATAGTGGCAATACGGTATCAAATGGTAGTAATGAAAGTTATGGTAATAATATAGAGGGAACATTAGGTGTCAGTGCGTCAAAGTCGGATGGGGCGCAAGTATCTGCTTCTGGAGGCCTTCCGGGAGTTGGAACTGTTGAGGCTGGCGTGTCTAAACAAATAACACTTGGAGTAAATGCAGCGGTTACAACAGGTGTTAATGAAGCACATGGTACTTCACGTTCTATTTCCCAAACCCTCGGCAAAACCGCCGCAGAAACTCTAACAAAGGGAATCACAAACACTGTGTCTAAAAATGTTGCTCAGAGTACAGGTTTGGCAGTTGCAAACTCTGTGGGCAAGGCAGTAACCAAAGGAATGGCACTCACATCGGGTGTTACCAATGGCATAAACTGCGGTGCCAACTTCGGAGCGAACTTTGCAAGATCTTCAACAGTTACAGCCATGATTGGCAAGAACGAGGGTATAACCCAGAACTTTACGAATTTCAATATCAAGCATGCATTAGAACTTCTCGATAACCAGATCAAGAGACTTGAGCAGGGAACAGCACTTGGTATGTGGGATTTTGCCGCATATGTTTTAAGCGAAGATCAGGATATGGCAAGTAACGTGGCACATTCATATCTGGCACTGACTCTGGGCGAAGAATCATATATGTCAAAATCTGCTGTCAATGTATGGCGGGGGAACATCGATGAGGAACGGAATCTTGCAAAAGAGATAGCCGGTTATGTCAGACAGCTCAGACACCCGATATTTGGATTGAAAGAAGAACGAATAAAGGAGGACAGGGCTTACAGCGTATATCCTCCGATAGTCACAGCGACCACCGGCCTGTCCGGAAAGGAGCTTGCCTATTCTCTCAACTTTCCGCAGAAGTCCATAGCGGGACTTCCTGTGCTTGAATGCGCAGGATTTGGTAGAAATGTGGTAATGTACGATGAAGTACATTCGAAAGAACATGGTATTGAACTTGGAAAAATATATCACATGCGCCATGCTGAGAATAACAGTGTAATACTTGACAAAAAGTCGTTGGCATCTCACACATTTGTGACAGGAAGTACTGGATCGGGAAAGAGTAACACGGTATACCAGATATTGGAGAGGGCGAGAAAACAGAGTGTAAAATTTCTGGTAGTGGAGCCTGCCAAGGGCGAATACAAATATGTATTTGGCGGATATAAGTCGGTGCATGTATATGGAACAAATCCGGCACTCACACCGATGCTCAGAATAAATCCGTTCAGTTTCCCAGAGGGAATACATGTGCTTGAGCACATGGACAGGTTGGTTGAATTATTCAATGTGTGCTGGCCGATGTATGCGGCTATGCCAGCAGTCTTAAAGAGTGCTGTTGAGAAGTCGTATAAGGACTGCGGCTGGGATATGATTCGCTCAGTGAATAATCTTGGCGAGAATATATATCCTACATTTGTCGATGTGGCGGAAAATATAAAGACAATAATTGACAGCAGTGAATTTGATCAGGATAACAAAGGTGCTTACAAAGGCTCGCTGCTTACCAGACTGGAGTCACTTACAAATGGAATAAATGGCATGATATTTGTGTGTGATGAACTGACAGATCAGGAATTGTTTGATGAGAATGTGATAGTTGATCTAAGCAGAGTCGGTGCATCAGAAACAAAATCACTTATCATGGGCATGCTCGTTCTAAAACTTCAGGAATACAGGATGACAAGTGGTGAGATGAATGCAGAGCTGAACCACATAACAGTGCTGGAGGAGGCTCATAACCTGCTTAGGAGAATTTCCACAGAACAGAGCTCTGAAAGTGCAAATCTGCTTGGCAAGAGCGTAGAGATGCTGTCAAATGCCATAGCAGAGATGCGTACATATGGAGAAGGATTTGTCATAGCAGATCAGGCACCGGGACTTCTCGATATGTCTGTTATCAGAAATACAAATACCAAGATAATCATGAGACTTCCGGATCAGGGGGATCGTGAGCTTGTGGGAAGATCAGCAAATCTGGATGATGATCAGATAGCAGAGATTGCAAAACTTCCTTGCGGAGTGGCAGCAGTATATCAGAATGAATGGGTTCAGCCGGTGCTTTGCAAGGTGGATAAATATACTGAGAAAGTTTTTTCATATGAGTACAAGCCTGAACAGGGAGTGTATACTGATGCAGATGGAGATTCTGTCTCCGAATCACTACTAGACTGCATTATGAACAAAGAGATAATGCGAAGAGGTGGAAAAAAGGATATAAAATCATTGAAAGACAGAGTTGTGAGATCAAAGCTGCCAACGCCGGTAAAAAAGAATTTTATTAAGTATATCGCAAGTGGTGGTGATGAGGCAGTGGAGTCACTTAGAACTCTTGTGTATGAATTTCTTGCGGCAGATCAGGCGATAAAGGCATCAAAACAGTGTGGTGACATAAATGAATGGCTGCATTCTGTAGTGGAACGTTTGAACCCGTCGGTGAAAGGATATACTGCGCATCAGATTGATCTTGCCATGGCGCTTATCCTGTATGAGCAGTCAGAACGGGATGCAGATTACGACAATATATTTGTGAGGTTTACAGAGATATACCAGAGCGAGGGAGGGGTGTATTGATGAGTGAGGTAGGAAAAACAGAGATAAATGAAATACAGAAACCAATGCCGGAAAATTACAGGGATATAGTTCCTGAGAAGGACTCGCCTATTGATAAGGTAAAGGATTTTTGGAGTGATATGTTCCGGGATGACACAAAACGATACAATACATATGAAGATAGAATAAATCAGACACGCAGGAAAGACAGCGAAGCAGGAACATGGGAAGGCGACAGGGGAGAGTCAAGATTTATCCCTAACAAAGAAACTGCAGAAGGTAAGGCTGCATCTGAAAAACTAGCGGAATATGGAAAAGAAGGTATAGATTATAAAAACGGCGAGCCAGACTTCTCGGATTGTTCTAGGACAACGGTCAAGATAGATGATATGACTGAGAATAGAGTAAATTATGAAGATGACAATGGAAATATGTGTTTGGGCAACTTTGCACAGGCAGATATTGAGTGCGCAAAAAAATGGAATGAACAAAACAAGGGTGGCTGCAGCCAGTGGACACCGAGAATGGTACAGGAATGGAGACATGAGAACAAATGCACGTGGCACGAAAGGGCAGATCAGAGAACAATGGATCTTGTCCCGGAGGCGATACATGGATTTTTCTCGCATAGTGGTGGGGTGTCAGAATGCAAGACCAGAGATGCAGCAAGTAGAGGAGGCGATTTCGATGAATGATGTGAATATAGTTTTGTGGGGAAGAGAATTTCATCTTCCAGTCAGCTATAGCTGGTATCCGGGAGAACAGGTGATAGATTCTCAGAAAAAGTCGGTTCAGGATTTTTGTGCTGGAAATAATGCAGGTGAGATGCTGGAACAGCTAAAGAAATATGTAGCGGATAAATCGGACGGTCAGGTAGAAGTTGCGGAAATAGATAATATATTCATGTATGTTATGCCAAAATGTCTGTATGTGCCAAGAACCGATGACTTGCAGGTGGTAGTACTTTGTAATTATAAGTTTGATATGGAACATGGGATAGCGATAGTTTTTAAGAACGGCAGATTTGCCGAGATAGGAGCACAGGATATCGTATTATGATATTTGGCGAAAAGTTTGATAAAGGTGAACAGATAGATACTAAACCAGGGAAGACGGACAATTACAGAGATATCAAGTTGGTAGAGCTCTCGAAGATTGATGCAGTGAACTTCTGGAAGTCGGAGATTAGCATTCCAAATGCCAAAGAATATTCTATGCCAGAATCTGAACTAAGGGAAAGAACACGGGACTGCAAGGAGAATCAGTTTGAATTTGACTATAATCAAAGCGCTGATGTAAAAAGTATACTCGATAAATTTTCGGAGTGGGAAGATATGAAACTTGGAGACCGAGAGAACATTTGTCACGAGCTGGCAAAGAGTATTGGAGAGGATCTTGGTATTGAGGTTGTTCCACAGGTGAGATTTTATGATGGAGACATTGGACAATATGGATACTATAATGATCAGACAAATTGTGTGCACATAAACCAAAATGAATTGAATGATCCTCGGGAGACAGTGCGGACTATTGCCCATGAAATGAGGCACGCTTATCAGCACTTTCGGGCGGAAAAGATGGAGACAGAACAGGATGAATTGTACAAGTATAATTTTGAACATTACATTCCGGTTGCCCATGACGAATATGGATATGCTGTCAATTTTCTGGATTATCAGGGACAGATGATAGAGGCTGAGGCAAGAGCCTTTGAAAATCTATTTGAAGTGTAGCGTTATTAACACAGAATAAAGGAAATGTGTATATACGGTCTGGTTTGGTCTATTGGTCGAATGGTATCAGGAGGCAATATGGATGGAGTTCAATGGTAATTTTGGAGGTGAAAGTATGGAAGATTCTGAAAAAATAATAGGTGAGTATTACAAGAAAATTGGAATTGGACAGGATTTTGTAGAAAGCAAGCTGAGTAAATTGAGTGACAATCCAGATGTCAGGGACGAGTTTGCGTATTGGATTATAAATAGAAAGTATAAAGATAATGGAGTTGAAGTCCAGGGATATACAGCGAAAGAACTTGCTGGCAAATCAAGATTTCTCGACGGAGAAGGTGTATTTATGATGCTTATAAAATTGAGAGAGAATCCAGAGGAAGCAGTAAAACAAATTCAAGCGGGGTTTCGTATGAGGTAGAGAGCTGAATGGGGCGCAGAGACAAATGTTACTCTGCGTAAGATACTTGTCGTTCTTAATAAGTCATTATTAAATATATGAATCATAGATGCTATAAGATTGTGCTTGATATATTAGTGGAATTGGGTAAAATAAAAGTAATTGGAGGGTCCTGTCGATAGAAGTGGACTTGTGAAAAAGAATATTTTCGTTGCGATAGATACTGACAAAAGGCTGTGCTATAATGCATAGCCTTTTTGTATGCAAAAAACATCTCATCCGGAGCTACTAGGTGTAAAGTGCTATATCCGAAGTAACTAGGTGCACACCCCTGAAACCTGCATTCACAAATCCACTTTTGAAAATCCCGTGCGATAATCCCACTAGAACATGACATAAGCGATATGTTCACATCGCATGTTGACTGCACGTAACGTGCAATTTTAATGTAAGAAATATGTCGAAGTGAGGCGGTGATAACAGCATTGGAGACACTGAGGGAGTTGTGTGAACACACGGGAGTGAGCAGGAGGGCAATTCAGGGATATGAAAAGGCAGGGCTTATGACAGCAGCTGCAAAAAATGAAAGAGGTTATCTGCTGTATGATTCGAATGCACAGGACCGGGTTCGGATGATAAGGCTTCTTCAGAATTTGGAGTTTTCAATCAAGGAGATAACCGAGCTCGAAAACATGAGCAAAGATGAGGTGAGAAGAGCGGTGGATATACATATAACAAAACTCAGACAGAGGAAGGTAGAGATAGACGAGTACATAGAGCAGGCGTATGAGATGATTGAGAAACTGTAAGAAAGGAGATAGGTGGTTCGTAAAACTATGTAACCACTAGGGAAAAGCTATGAAAAAAACAATAAAGAAAGTGGCAGTTGTAAACTCTTTAATAATCATTGCACTGACTATAGTAGGATGTAATTCTACAAGTGAGGATACAGCTGCAAGTAAAAATCAAAATGAAGTAAAAATAGAAAACACAACTGCCGGTGAAAGTGAATCAACTGAAGCTGCATCAAAGAAGGATGATGCTGAATCAACTGAAGCGACAACAAAGAAGGATGATGCTGATTCGGCACTGGAATCGGCACCAGACAGGACATCTAAAGATGATGTCGTTTTAGATTTTGATATGGGAAACTTGGATGGGATTGTAGAGGCTGCAACAAAAGAGGTGGATGCCAGGATAGAGTATCTTAACGAAGAATGGGAGTCTATAAAAGAAGATGTAACATCGTATGATTCGTTTGTTAATAATGAAGATAAAATAGAGGGGTTTTATGAAGACATCTTAGCAAAACATTCTGAATTGTGTACGATAGGTTATAAAACGGCA
>OGXW01001592.1_pt1 | contig 17002 bp, 20 predicted proteins | sample 1576341 | NCBI WGS metagenome assembly OGXW01 (sample SAMEA3541592, study PRJEB24748) | human gut metagenome | biome: human gut; feature: human-associated habitat; material: faeces | place: China | collected 2012
ATATAAGAGTAAAGAAATTGCTGAATTGTTGAATAAGATCTGTTTCATCTGCTCTACGGTCACGCCGTTTTCAAAACCTGTACGGATTTGCTTCATTTGATTGTAATCAAATTTAGAATTAGAATAAAGTTGAACCTGTTCCATAGACAAGCCACTCGTAAAACCTGCTCTGATTATATCCATCTGACACCAATTAAAATTAGGGCTTGCATATAACTGCACTTTTTCCATTGATAAATTGCATAAAAATCCTAGCATAATTTGTTCCATTTGAAGGCTATCAAACTTAGAATTAGCGTATAGCTTTATTTGTTCTATTGATAAACTGTTCTTAAAGCCTAAACAAATTTCTCTCATTTGTTCACAATTAAATTTAGGATTAGCGTAGATTTGTACCTGTTCTGCAGATAAACCATATTCAAAACCTTTTCTAATTTGTTCCATTTGATATTGATTAAATTTTGAATCTGCATAAAATTGTATCTGTTTCATTGGCAAACTATTTTCAAATCCTAATCTGATTTGTTCCATCTGCCAGCCATCGAATTTTGAATCAGCATAAAACTGTACCTGTTGCATACTTAATCCGCTTTTGAACCCATTTTTAATTTCTTCCATTTGATATTTATAACTAATAGTTTTGTTGTCAAACCCTTTTCCTCTTGTGACCTCATCCATCATTTCCTGTAGTTGTTTCTCAGCCATAATAATATCCTCTCTTTCTATGTGCTACCGCATTGAATGTAATTTTATATGCGCAGAAAATTACGAACAAAAAAACCGCCCCCATCGGGGCGGCTCTTTCTACTTAACCGTTTCGTCACGGTTTTGGCTATCTGTAGTTGTACATGGTGTATGATCCATAGAATCAAGTTTTTCCGATACCGAAGGTTTTTCTTGCTCTGCGATACCTAAGACCTGTTTCATCTGCTCTACGGTCACGCCGTTTTCAAAACCTGTACGGATTTTCTGCATCTGTTTACAATCAATTTTTTGATCAGCATAAAGACGTACTTGTTCTAAAGGCAAATTATGTTCAAGCCCTAATCTAATTTCTCGCATCTGGTTGTCTTGGGCATCTGATTGCCCGGCACTAAACTTCGGATTCGCATATATTCTTACCTGTTCAATCGTAAGTCCATGCTCTAACCCTGATCGAAGCTCATCCATTTGATCATAACAAAACTTAGAATCTGCATATACTTGAATTTGGTCCATCGTTAAGCCATTCTCAAATCCCTCTCGAATTGCACTCATCCGACCGTTTCCAAATTTTTGGTTTACATACATTTGCATCTGATCCTTTGACAATCCGTGCTCTAGTCCTAATCGTATTTCCTTCATTTGAAATTCATTAAATTTCGGATTTGCAAACATCTGTACTTGACTTATTTGTAAATTATTTTCAATACCCTTTCGTATTTCTTCCATTTGATCTTGACCAAAATCTGGTTTTGCATATATTCTCACCTGTTCTATAGTCAATCCGTGTTCGAATCCTTCTCGTATTTTTGCCATTTGATTATATTTACAATTAGAATTTGCGGAAAATTCAGTTTTTGCAAAAACACGAATTTGTTCGATGGTAAGTCCGTGTTCGATTCCAAGCCTAATTTCTTGCATTTGTTGATTATAAATATCAGCCTCAAATTCTGGTTTCGCATAAAGTAACACTTGTTTCATAGACAATCCATTCTTAAAGCCCTCTCTGATTTCACTCATCTGAAATCTATCAAATTCTTTTCCTTTTGTAATTTCATCCACCATTTCCTGTAACTTCTTCTCATCCATAACAAAATCCTCTCTTTTTATGTGCTACCGCATTAAAGTCTTTGCTCTTTGTAAGCCTTTCGACATCTGTCATATTATGTATGCACTCCCCTTTTACCGTACTTCTTTACCTGTTGAAATGTGACTATATGTTTTTCCTTTATCATACGCTTCTTCTTTTCTTTGCAAATTTTTTATTATAAATTCCATTTCATCATCAGTAAAATTTTTCTTTGCAAGCATATCTATCTGTTTTTCTGAAAATCCATTTAAAGAAGCCGAGGTTAATTTTTTTATTTGACTGCTTGATAGATTTCTGTATTTATTTCTTAATTCATTTTGCAAATTCTTGTTTTGAGTTTCTATTTTTGTTCTTCGTTCTATCATGGTATATGCGCCTATGTTCGGATAGGCATATGTAGCAACCTGTTGTAATGAAAGTCCTTGTTCAAAACCGTAACGGATTTCCTGCATTTGTTCTGAAGTGAATTCTTCTTTTGCAAAAAGAGAGATTTCTTCAAGCGAAAGACGATGTAAAAAACCAAGATATATATTGATTATTTGAGACGCGTCAAAATCAGGATTTGCAATAATCCGTTTTTCGTCCATGGAAAAATCAGCGGATATAAAGCAATCGTGCAATGCATCTATTTGACATTCCGAAAATTGTGGATTTGAAATAAGTTCGATTTCCTCTTTACTGCTACCATTTTCAATCACTTCCCGGATTAGTTCCATGTGATAATCTGTAAATTGCGGATTTGCATAATAACTTACTTGTTTAATTGATAAGCCGTCATCAAAGCCTGTTCGGATTTCGTACATTTGCTTTGAATTAAAACTCGCTTTAGCATAAACGTTTATTTGATCTTCTGACATGTTATTTTCATAGCCATAACGAATTTGCCTCATTTGTTTATCATCAAATTTAAGATTTGCGTATAGTTTCACCTGTTTTATTGACAATCCGCAATTAAAACCACATCTGATTTGTGCCATCTGAAAAGTATTAAATCGTGGATCCGCTAAAATATCTAGTTTGCTTTTAGATAAACCGGATTTAATAGCATCCGCTAATTCAGCATACTGTGATTCGTTGAAATCTTTGTTTATATACTGTACTATTTCTTTTTTTGAATATTTCTCTTTAAAGCAAGAAAATATAAAATCCATTTTGTTAAGACCAAATTCAGGATTTGCTATAAAGCGGATTTCTTCATCTGTCAGATTATCATTTATATGATCTTTTACGATACCTATCTGTGCAAAATCAAGATCCCTATATAATTCATCAATTTCTTCGCGTGTCATATTGTTCATCCTCCAAACAGATAGTCATTTTTCCATCTGTGATATATCTTTTCTGTCGTTCTCATTTCTTTGATGTATGTTCTTTGTTACATCATTTTTTATCAGGCTGTTTAAGATAAATTGCATTTGCTCCGGAGAAAGTGGTTTTTGAGCCAATACATCTAGCTTTTTTAAATCAACGTTTTTTGCAGAATATATAGATAAAATATCTGCACACTCTGTTGACGTTTTCCTTTTAAAATGTGTTATATTGTCAATATACCGGTCCGGATATGGAGCATTTTCTGCAATGAGGGTTCTGTACACATCTTTCTGGTGGCGTGTACATTTATGTGAAAGATAATATTTGATTTGTTTTTCTGTGAGACCATTTGTAAGATCTCTAAAGATTTCATCCTGAATTTCGGTTGTTCTTCCATTATCAAGGCAAAACTGAATCTGACTTTCGGAAAGACCTTTTGAAAAACCCGAAAAAATAAATGACATAAGTTCTGGGCTGAATTCCGGTTGTGCTCCGAATTTAATTTGATCTATGGCGAGTTTAAGGCTTAATCCATTGTAGATTTCCTTTCTTTGTTCATTTGTGTAATCACCTTTTTCAAATATGCACTCAACTTCGTTTATTGAATGGATTATCTCGTTTTCACAAACTCCCCTTCTTAATAATTCACGAAATGTGAGCATTTGGTCACTGGAATATTTTGGATTTGCATACATTTTTACCTGACCTTCTGTTAATCCTGTTGAAGATAATCCAAGAAATATTTCATTCATTTGCGAAGTATTAAACTCCGGATTTGTAAACAGACATATTTGTTCTGGTGTGAGTCCAGATTGAAGACTCTTATAAATCAGTGCTAATTTCGGGGCGCAATATTTTGAATCTGCAAAACGTATAATTTCTGTTACTGGAGCAACTTTTATTTGTAACGCATACATTATTTCATACATTTGATCTGCATCAAATTTTTTATCCGCATAAATGTTTATTTCTTCTATAGGAAGATGTAAAACAAATCCATGCATAATAATGTGCATTTGTTGTGCCGTATATTCCGGATCACTGTATATTGATGCTTGTTCCTTTGTTACGCCATTTATAAAGCCTGTTCTCATTACGCTCATTTGTAACGTATCATATACAGGATTGGCATAAAGTGCTACAAGGTTGTCTGGAATATGATTTTCAAATCCGTTTAATATCTCGTCCATTTGAAACTCATTAAATTCGGGTTTTGCATATAAAGAAACCTGTTCTGTTGAAAGACCGTTTTTTAACCCCTTTTTTATAATTTTCAGCTGATGTTCATTAAAATCTGGATTTCCTCCATTAAGAACAATATTCATTTTATCTGTAAGTTTTGTTTTTCTCATCGCTTTCTCCTGCTGTTTACATATGAATCCTTCTTTGGAGCATTTAATACTTCTTCGATTCTTTTCTTATATTTTTCGTCGTTGTTAATCCGATATAAGCTGATTAAAAGATACCGGGGAAGTGAAAACGGACATTTCTTTTTATGGGACAGCTCCACGACACGTAATGCCGTTCCGTAATTTTTGATGTGTGTATGACAGAATCCATCCATAGATGTATTATGGACTAAAAATCCATCATCCGTGTGGTTAATTGTAAAAACTCCATCGTTATAAACCATCTCCATAGCAATTACCTCCGTTTATCTTTATATGTGGTAAATTTAAGCAATAAAAAAAGCCGCTGTACTTTGTACAGCAGCTCTTTTTTTAAGAGATTGACAGGTCTGATGGCTTTCTGATTACCAACAGCTGCCCATACCCCTTATCCTTTAGATCTTTCTGGATATAAGGGTTTTTTTTCAATTCCTCATCCGGCACATTTTCCGTGCGGATTGGGTACATTGTAATTTCCATTCCGTGTAGCAGTGCCACGCATGTTTTCACAGAATGTTTTTTACATGTTTTTATGTACATCTTTTCCGTCTCTGTTCTGATGAGGACTTCGTTAATTAAAAGTTCTGCATCAAAGAACTTGAACACCTGATCACGGAAATGCTCATTATCAGCTGGAGCTTCTCTGTCAAGCATTCCTGCAAAATGCACCGAGTTTTTAAATCTCTCTACTTCCGCAGAAAGCTTCTGTTCAGGAAATTCCATGATGTCATTGCCGCCTCTGGCGTCCTGAGACCAGAACCCCAGCTCTTCGTTGCCTTTCCAGATATCGCCCTGTGCGATTTCGCATCCTTCGTGATCGCGAAACCACAAAAGGTTTTTTATATGAATACCATATACCTTTGCCATAGTTTATTTTTTCCTCCTACATTTTAAATTCAATAATTCTTCCGCTGGTTAGCAGCAGGTACTCGTCATCCGTATCCGCAATTTCCTTGCCCAGTTCGGCAAAATCCAAAACGGCAGACACGTGATGGTCTAAGGTTCCTACTACATTATCAATGTAATAGACCCCTAAATCGTATGTGGAATTGAATATAGATGAGATTTGCAAGTCATCTTCTGATATGTTATCAGAAAAGCTATCTAAAACTTCATCTACTTCTCTTTCCCATACGCCCTGTTCAATCAGGACTTTTTTGAATTCATCTTTCATGTTGTTCTCCTTTTATTTTTCAAACATCATTACAAATCCATCATTATATGTAATTCGAAATTTGTAATGTTTTTTTAGTCTGTCATTAAAATTATTATCAAAATAATTTAACGATGGTCTTACAGGGTTAATACTGTCTAAAAATTCTGTAAACGCTCCCTGTACGCCCAATTTTGATTCTGCAATTATTACCGGACCTTCCATAAAAGCAACCGTTGATGGAACCGCCCAAAACTGTATGCGGTTTATATTTGGGTTGCTACTTTCTACGTGCTTAATGACAACAGCAGCCTTATTGCAGTTGCTGAACATAAACATGTTATAGAATTTTCGGGCATTGGAAATTCTTTCTTTTTTTGTCATAATGAGCTCCTCCTTTAATTCTCTGCAAACTGCAAAAAACTTGGTGAGAGCACGTATCTGTGTGCCCCGGACTCGGTAATCACCATAGTACGGATCATCGTCGTTCCATCCTCAAGTCTTACATAGTCGGCATTGTCCGTGATGTTCACAATCTTCTCGCTTGTTGTAACTCCGGTATCTGCCTCTGCAACTAAATAATAGGCATCCCTCTCGACTGCGGCATCTGTATTTCTTACGGAAGCATACTTTCCATCTGTATTTCCGTAAGCTATAAACGCATTGTCCGCGTCAACGTTGTATACCATAACGTTGCTCGACTCTGCTGCACCCGCCTGCTTTCCAATGGAAACAAAACCGGTGGTGATAAGTACCACCATCACCATCATCATTATCATTATCATCATTACTGTTTTTTTCATGCTTTTTTTCCTCCGTTATTTCATCTTTCTAATTTCAATAAAGCATCCGTCTAACGCTTTATCGTATTGTCGGATATCGTACCATTCATTGAAATAAATACGGGCAACACTCTTTTTTTTGACAGCTTCCAATATTCTATCAATATCTACGTATCCCATAGGAATTCCATAAGCAGATAAGTATTGGGATCTGTCGAATCCACAAAGTCTGTCCCGGTAGGTAATTTTGTTCTTTGATAAGAACTTAGTGTACCGTTCAGACAGTTCGCCTGAATCGTCATCGTATTCTGACGACAAAAAGCTGTTTCCACGAAACAGTTCAAGCTGCCACTTTACTTCCCGGAGGTTATAAAGTGTCCGGGTGATACCGTTTATGGTAAGCATGTAATCGTTTCTTGTACCTGCTTCCCAATTTTTTTTCGAGCATTTCCCGCAGACATAATTGTCTGTGTTTATAGAAAATTTATATCGCACTGTTTTTCCTCCTCAATAATTTATTTTGTATGTCTTTTGCCCTACGTGTACCGAGATTAAATACCGGTCTTCCGATGGAACAAAGACAAATTTTCCACATTCATCCGCAAGTATCAGGTGTCCATCCGGGCTTAGGTAAAAACCGTCAATGTCTGCATAACACAGGCATTTCGCCCAGCGCTCCTTCAGGATGTCAGCAATATCGACTTCCTTTTTTGTTTTCCTGTCTATGACTTCGAATGCGAACTGATTTTTCTCAGGCATATGCGTGCATCTCCTTTCTGAAAAATCTTATTCCACGGATACCACAAACTTCGGTTATAGTCATAATATCCCTTGAGAGATCATATCCGCAGATTGCCGCAATCATTTCAGTTTCTTTCTTTGAAAGATTGTCGGCATTTTTATATACCGGCTGTCCGGTAAGAGAACATGAATACATGTCCCTTACCAGCACCAGTAATCCTTCTTTGTAAATCTTTACATCAAAGGACATTTTATTCCTGCACCTCCTTTTCAAACACAAACACGATTTTGTCACCATGTTCTATTTTATCTACATAGATCGCTCCATCTGCAAATTCTTTCTCCAAGAGCTTTGCAATGTCCGCTGCAGGATCAGCGATGCGGGTGTACTGAACCTTTTTTGTTGAGACAACCTTTGTCAAATTTTCGACGGCACGTACCAATCTTGGTATTGTGCTGTCAATAAACATTCTGCCGCCTCTTGTTTCATAAAAACCCATGTCTTTTTTCCTCCTTTTTTAATCGTCTTCTACAAATATTGCGGTGCTTTCATTGATGGCAAGATAATAATGCCCATTTCCGCAGTCTTTGTACTCTTCCGAATACCATGCCATTTTTTTGTCTGGTTCATATTCGAAAGAAACGTCATAGGATGTTCTTGCACGGGCTGTAAATTTTTCCCGGCTTTTTATCCTATTTTTAATTTGTTCTTTGTAAAGCTTGTTATTCCACCCAAAATACATTGATTTTGTTTGGCAAAAACCAAGTCCTCCCTGAAAGAACGAATTTTCCAAGCAGGGGTACTTTTTTAATATTTCTTCCACTCGCCTGTTTATTTCAGGATCTTTTCTTGCATAATCCCAGTTATTCTGGTTTATGTACTGAAAATCCTCGAATGGAACCGTCAGGAGTTCCTTGTAGTGGGCTTTAATGTCCTCCCACAATCCGCTTTCGTCCATAATTTTTATGGCTCTGCGGATTCTTTGTTTCCACGCCTGCTCTTCTTTTTCTGGCGTGTCTACGAGATCGAACATGGCACACCCCTTTTCTTTTGTAAAATAATTTCCGTAGCGGGATCTTCCCTTCGCATATAGGAAAATTTCACCTTCCGGGGTCTTCGAAATCCTTACAGTTTTACCCTCACTGTTTTTAGCCCGGTATTTTCTGTAAGGTTTCATTTTTTGAAAAATTTCTTCTGTAATCATCTTCTTTTCTCCTTTCTTCCATAATATTCGATGTTACATTTTATAAATGGGGAAAAAACTAGAAATAAAAAATGCCCATGATATAAAAAATCATAGGCATTTTCTTTTATTTGGCATTTGTAATGAATCTCACATGTCGAAAGATTCCCTCATGTCAATACTGAAACATTTTTTGCAAAGGTCACGTTCTTCCGTAAAAGCTTTCTTATATTCTTCTGTAGAAAAAGCTTTTTCTGTGATTTTCCATCCCCAATAGCAAAAAACATCTCCATCTTCAGTCATTCCGCCCTCATAAAAACTGTTAACAAGTCCTTGCTTTTTGAGTTTTGTTAGATGGTATCTTATTTTCCCAATACTCACACCAAGGGTTTTGCTTATTGTTGTTGCTGAAAACGGATGCCAGCCTTGCATAATTGACACATTATGTCTGCATAGTGTGTAAAGTATTTCATCCATGTAAAATCTCCTTTACATTTTTTCAAATTCGATCACCCATACAAAAGGGTTTTTGCCAAATGGACAGCTATATTTCTTTGCTGCAGGTGTAGAATCCCAGAACAATTTGTATTCAGCTCTGGCAATTTCAGTATCACCAAGCATGGCACACATAGATGTAAGTCCTTCGCTTCGAATACCATCCGAAGTAATATCCTGCAACCGTTCAACTGATACATTTTTTACTTTGAGCCTGATTCTTGCCGCATCCTTTGGCATAACGGATGCCGGTCTCCATTTAATGGTAACTTGTTTCCCATTTTTGTAAAAAACTTCATTTGCAGAATAATCTGCCCGGTACATATATCTCGAACCACCATTATACCAAGGCTCCCTGACATATAGGATATCATCCACACATGCAACCGGAGACCATCTTTTCGATATCTCCTTTTTTGTAATATTCTTTGGAAGCCTGTAATCATCACCCCAATAGTTCCATGCTGTCTCCGAAGGATATCCCCATGTACCGTTTTCTGCTCCGGCAAAGGTATAACATAGTCGACTAAGCGGTTGCTCTGGAATAAGCCTTCTGATTGAAGTCTTTGTACCACAAAGAATCCATTTTACTTCTTCTTTTGATAATATTATAGATCTTTCCATATCCTATTTCCCTTCTCCTTTCTTTAAGATATCCGGCGTGTCGAATATATTGCCTAATACCTTTACACGATTATTAAGACGGATGTACTTCCACAAATCGTCATTGATTTGTGTTTTTCCATAAGCAATAGATATAGATCCACGATATGGATTATAGTAAATCTGTCCCAATCTTTTTTTTGTGTTCGGGTTCGGGAATGGATCATCATCCGGGTCAAACTGAAATTCTACGACATCATTCTCCCAGATTGGCACATTATTTTTATCCACAAACGGCGTCGAAAATGATAATGTATCCTTTTCGATAGGGAAGCTTCCCTGATCATTCACAATCAAGAAAGTTTCTGATATTCTTGTGAAATATCCCTTCACCCACTGCTTGTTATCCGTTCTTTTTCCTTTTGCCAAATTTCTCATTTTTATTTTCCTCCTTTTCCATATTTTCAATTTAGCAATTATATATGTGTAAAAATCTATAATAAAAAAAGCCCGTACATATTTTTTTTGCACGGACTTTCTTTTTTAAATTCTTTCTACATTTGGAAGCTTTTCTACAGAAGGCTTTACTTTGTAGGATACAGGTCGAACAGACTGTTCTGTTTCATCAAATAATTCAAGTAAGCACCCGTTTTCATCCTCATATTCATCCATAAATGCACGTTCCTTAGAAACATGAAAAACCGGATAAGATGAAATCTTCATACGATATGTTACCTTTTTCTTTGACGCAAACTTGACACTATCCGGTATCATGGAAAGCTCCATGATTGGATCATCGTTTTCATCCGTAAGTCCTGTGTCTTCTTCCGTAACTTTACCGCTTACAAGCAGTACAGCACCCTCTTTTATTGCTTTTTTGTAAAAAGCATATTTTTCTGTGAAGAATTTCAATGAGATTTCTCCGGTCTCGTCTTCGGCTTCACAGAATGCCATCGGAAGACCATCCTTTTTTCTGTATTTGATATCTACTTTGGTAAGAACACACATGATCCTGTATGTTCCTGTTGTAAGTTTATCAATCATATCGCAGTCATTAGGACGGCTGTAAGAATCAATCGGATGTGATGTAACATACATACCTAACAGATTCTTTTCTTCTTCCATTTTTTTGTCTGTATTTTCCGGAATATTTGTTGGAATTATGATTTCGTCTAACATCTGTCTTGCGATAGTGTATTTTTTCTTCAATTCCTCCACCTTTTCCGGGTTTGTTTTAACTGCTGTTTCCAAAGCGTCCGTTCTCTCAGACACCTTTTTTACTGCATTTTTCAGTTCTTCTGCTATCGCACATAATGCTGTACGGTTCTTAGAGAAACTATCCAATGCCCCAGCCTTACATAGACTCTCTAAGACGTTTTTCTTTGGCATACAACGGCTTATGAAATTTTCATAAGAATAGAAATTTCCTTTCTTACGTTCTTCCATAATTTCCGTGGCAGCCTTTCCCACATTTTTGACAGCTTTCATACCAAAAAAGATGGTGCCATCAATAACTGTGAACTTGTCTTCCGACCGGTTTATATCCGGCGCTTTTACAGGAATACCCAAAACCTTTGCTTCATGCATCAGCCCCGGTATTTTCTTGTTTATTGCCTGATTCATCGCGGAAGCAAGAAATTCTGCTGTATAATGCAGTTTCAGCCAAGCAGTTATATACGCAACATTTGCGTATGCTGCAGCGTGTGACTTGTTAAATGCATATTCTGCAAAGTCTTCCATCTGTGAAAACAGCTCGCTTGCTGCTTCTTCACTGATACCGTTTGGAACACATCCTTTAATGTTGCGGGATGCGTCACCATAGATAAACGCTTCACGCTCTTTTGCAAGCTTATCAGCTTTTTTCTTACTCATATACCGTCTCACGACATCTGCACCGCCAAGTGTGTATCCGGCAAGCTGCTGGAATATTGCCATGACCTGCTCTTGATAGACTATTGCAGCGTAAGTGTCGCCTAGAATCGGCTTTAATTCCTTACAGAGATATTTTGGTTCTTTGCCATTTTTAACCTCGATTACTCCATCAATATACTGGAGTGGTCCCGGTCTGAACATAGAAACCAGAATGATCAAGTCTTCAAAATTTTCAGGTGCAAACCGTTTCAGCATGTTCTTCATGCCTGAACTTTCAAACTGAAATACTGAATTTGTCATACCCATTTTGAAGATTTTATTATAAACCTCTTTATCATTAAGAGGAATTTTCAACGGATCAATGACAACACCATAATTTTTGAATATAAGCTGTATGGTATCCGTGATGACATCCAGTGTACGAAGTCCCAGACAATCAATCTTTAAGACCCCTTCACCTTCTGCCTGTACTGCATCAAACTGCGAAGTCATTAGATTCAAATCCTTGTTCCATCTAAGCGGAATGTAATCAGATATATCATCGTTATCTGATATGATCACACCTGCTGCATGTGTACCATAAGATGTAAAGCTTCCTTCCAAAACTTTTGCCCAGTCAATCAAGGCGTTTGAAAGTTTATCAGGGAAGCTCCGGCGAAGATACTGCTCTACTGTCTCGCTTGCTTTGTCGTTTTTATCAAGTTTTGTAGCAAACTTGATATTTGGTTCTGCCGGAATTGCTTTTGCAATCTTGTCCGCCGCCGCAAGCGTTACTTTCTCGGACAATCCGTTTGCTTTTGCATAATACTTTGAAACGGTTCGAAGAGAACCCTTTGCAGCAAGCGCATTTTTTGTCGTGATGCCACATACCGCCTTTTCTCCATACTTATTTTTTATGTATTCGATCGTCTTGGCTCTCGTTTTGTATGCCATATCCGAGTCAATATCCGGCATGGATACACGTTCTGGATTTAAGAATCTCTCAAAGAGCAGATCGTACTTAAGCGGATCAAGAGATGTAATACCGAGAAGGTAACATACTAAGGATCCGGCTGCAGATCCACGTCCCGGTCCAGTAGAAAAACCAATCTCGTAATGATTTTTTTTGATGTAAATCTTTAATTCCTCAATCGTAAGAGGAGCTTCTGAAATTTTATCTGCTGGTACACCACCTAACAGACGGTTGTATTCAAGAATATCCTTTACGATTAAGTGGTAATCAGAATATCCCATAGACTTTATTACTTTAATTTCATGTTCAAGCTTCATCTGGTGTTCTTCATCCATACCGTTTGGAAACCGCCATTTGATGCCTTTTTTGATCTCGTAATCAAACTGGGCTTCGGTTCCAAGCTTACATTTGAATTTTGGATAATGCGATTCTTTTTCAAAAACCACATTGCATCGGTCAATAATTTTCCCGATGTTTTCCATTGCTTCTTTAACAACATCGTCCGGAAGTATTTTAAGAAGCCATTCGGTCATTTCTTCATCCGTCTTAATGTATAATTCTCTGTCTTCTGCGCTTGGTTCTTCCCAAGGAAGTTCCTTAAAGCGCATAGACTTTAGAATCTGCCTTCTTAAAATTTCTTCTTTTGAGTCGTCCACGATATGAACATCGTTTGTAGCAACCATTGGAACTCCTAATTCTCTGGCAAGTTCCGCCTCTGCTGGATAAATTTCCTTTTCGAGTTCCATGCCATGATTTTGAAGTTCCACATAAAAGAAATCCTTCCCAAATAACATCTCAAAATATCTGATCGCTTTTTTTGCATAGGTTTTCAGATCTTCTTTTGTTGATAGCGTTTTTCGTAAGACCGCTATTTTTTCGGAAAGTTCCTTATTCTTTGCTATAGCCTTGTCTCCAGCCTTTATGCTGTTCGAAAGTTCTTTCTTTTTTTCGGAAAGTTCTTCCTTTTCTTTTTGGAGTTTTTCTTTTTCAGCTCCACTTTCCTTTTTTATTGCCGCTGTCAGGTTTTTAATTTGATTTGTCAAATCAGAAACCTCCAGCCGGCTTTTTTCAAGTTCGACAACATCTACATCCACAATACCCTTTTTTAATCTGGTGATTGCCGTTTCAGTTTCATCGTTTAGTCTTAAAACCATTGCAATCACACCTTGGATACAGGCGGATGTTGCGATAACTCTTCCATGTCCCATTGCTTTTGGTCCAAACATTTCAGTTAAAACCTTTAAGGACATGACTGCATAGCCATCTTGATCCTGTGAATAAGACACAGCCTTATTGATTGCTGTATCTCCTGTTTTGTCACAGGCGAGAAGAATTAAATGGCAGCGTTTCTTTGCTACCTTCTCGTCTGTTTTGATTCCGATAGCGGAAAGTACGTCACCAAAACGAACGTAGCTTTCTATGCCCGGTATGAACTTCAACCCGCATTCTTCTGCTGCAAGACGGAAATCCTGTTTGGATGCATTTACGCCATGCTGTGTCAATGCAACAGCCTTTGCACCAAGCTCTTTTTCTCTTTTGCACACCGCCTTCGGATTGTTATAGGAATCATAACGATCCATGCAGTGCAAATGCAAATCTCCTGTTTTCATATATGTTTTCCTCACTTTCTTTCTTTTTCCATAAAATAAATGGTGTATAAGTATATGTGAAAAAAAGACCAAACAAAAAAAGCGTATCCTATTGATAGATACGCTTCTTTTGTGTTATTTTTTTTCAAAAATCAGGTTCAGAACGTCTAAGATATTATTCGGAAGTTCTTTCGTTACAATATTCATTCCGTTCATCTCCCCGATTGATCCTTTTGGGTAAGCATTGATTTTCTGGGATGTTTCATACCGATAACATTCCCTGTATCCATCCACTTCAACAGTCAGGTATCCGCAGATAGGATCATCCTTTTCTGCATCCATTATGTATAAAGATGAATACGCCCGCAATCCAAACGGACCATATTTTTTGATTTTCTTCCCCACAATTCTCTCATCTTTTTTCTTTATGAGTTTTTTTTCAATATAATCAATCAACTCATAGGATGTCAGATTTTGTGGTACTTTTAATTCCTTTTCCCGTCTTTTCATTGCCTGAATGACATGATCGAAGGACTGGTAGCAGAAATTTTCTTTTAAACAAGTTACGTATTCCTCATGACGAATGAGGATTTTAAACATATCTCTGCCCTTTCTCTGAAACATCTTAATACAAACCGGGTATCCCTTATAGGAACCGGTATTAAATATCGTACTAATCGTTTCTTCCTCCGCTTTTACTAAAATTCGACTTTCCATTATATTTTTTTCCTCCTTTAATTCCACGATTTTGCCATTTTACACACTCTTTCAAAGTCACGTTCAAATGCACGGTCGTAAAAAGCTTTTACATCTTCAGAAGCATCATCCGAACATGGTCCAAGTGTAGATGTTTGGTAATGCTCCATTTTTGTTTCTTTGTTGTAAATACAAATAACTGTGTTACATCCACCCAGTATTTTTGCAGAAACAATCCAGTTTCCAACGATTTTCCACTTTATGGAATTTTCCTTGGAAAAATAATGGGCGCTATTACGAAGAGCATTCTGATACCCCTCCAACCAAGCGTCATAATTTTTTTCATTCGTCATAATCTTATTTTTACTTCTCCTTTCTTTCCATGATTTACAATGCTTTGTGTAAAGATATATGTGAAAAAAAGAAAAAATTAAAAAATTGCAAATTTTCCCCGCCCATTTTGCTTTTTTATGCCCATTGGATAGTGAAGGGATAAATATGATAAATTTCCTTGAAAGATTTTTTGGCTAAATGCAAAAAATTTGAAGTGAAAACAGGAAAATGTGTGTTTTCTGTACTTGTAGAAGGAGATTTTTCAAGGAAATTATGCAGAAAGGGTGATGTTTATGATTGTGTAATATGTATCAGGAAAAATGTAGATTATGTACAAAAAAAGAAAGAAATGTAAAGTCAACTATCGTGGCGCTACATCATAGGGTGGTTGACAGCACCCTTTGTATCAGAGTTTACAGTTGTAACAACTGTATTAGGTACTTGGCTATCTGCAAGATAGTTTATTCCCATACGATACTGCGGTTGTTCCATTGTAAGGTCGTCCTCGAAGCCTGTCTGGATTTCATACATCTGAGCGCTGTCAAACTTTGCATCGGCGTAAACAGCAATCTGCTCCGGGGAAAGATCATTCTCACCCCCGCAGAATCTGTTCAAGCTGCTCTTCGTCAAACTCCTGCTGCCAATTAACTAAATCCACCATATCTGTATCCTCCTGTTTTTTTATTTTATAGATATGTGGATTTTTCGAAACAAAAAAACCGCCACTTAATTTGCGGCGGTATGTGTATTACTTAATGATATCGTCTTTTACCATTACACTTGCGAGTTTTCTGTCCGCTTCCAGTTTATCGAGTCTTTCGTTTATGGACCGTCTTTTAGCCGCTATCTCATTGTTTTCTTCCAGCTCTTTCCGGCAGTTTCTCATTTTATCGCTACCATAAGCTTCCGGGTTTGCATAAGTCAGTATCTGCTCCATTGTGAGCCCGTTTTTGAACCCCTCTCTTATTTCCTTCATTTGAAAGGCGGTAAATTCCGAATGTGCATATACTTTTATTTGTTCTTTAGAAAGTCCTTCTTCTATGCCTCTCCGGATCTGTTCCATCTGGTAGCCTCTAAATTCAGGTTTAGCATAAAGGGTTAATTTATCGGTCAAAATAAATTCTTCAAGTCCGATTCTGATTTGTTTCATCTGCTCGCCGGAAAATGTTGGTGTCGCGTAAAAAGAAACCTGTTCCATTGAAAGTCTATGTTTAAATCCAATTCGGATGTTAAACATCTGACTTCCATCATATTTATGATTAGTATAAAGAGTCATCTGTTCTATTGAAAGTTCATCCTCAAATCCGGATCGGATCTGTGCCATCTGGTTTTCTGTAAATTCAGGATTGGCATAGACACATATCTGTTTTTCCGTAAGTCCGGATTCAAAACCAGTTCTGATTTGCGTCATCTGCAAATCACTAAATTTTGTATCCGCGTAAAGTGCTACCTGCTCCATTGTAAGATGATTTTCCATCCCTTTCCGGATTTCTCTCATCTGTTTCTCGTTAAATTCCGGTTTTGCATAAAGTGCCGTCTGTTCCATTGTAAAACCGGCAACAAAACCCTTACGGATCTGTTGCATCTGGCGATAATTAAATTTTGAATCAGCATAAACCGCTACCTGCTCCGTTGATAGCCCATTTTCAAAACCTGCCTGAATTTCCCACATTTGAGCGCTGTCAAATTTCGGATTGGCATAAAGTGCTGCCTGCTCTGTTGATAGCCCATTTTCAAAGCCTGCCCGGATCGGGCACATCTGGAAATTGTTAAATCTTGGATCTGTATAAATGGCTACCTGCTCCGTTGATAGCCCATTTTCAAAGCCTGTCCGGATTTCCCACATCTGCTTATCGTTAAATCTCGGATCGGCATAAATGGCTACCCGTTCCATTGTAAGACCGTCCTCGAAGCCCGTCCGAATTTCATGCATCTGGTTCCATTTAAACTTTGAATCTGCGTAAACCGCTACCTGTTCTATTGCTAGACCGTTTTCTAGTCCTAATCGGATCTGTTCCATCTGGTTCCATTCAAACTTTGTATCGGCGTAAACCGCCACCTGCTCCATTGTAAGACCATTTTCAAGACCTGTCCGGGCTTCCCACATCTGA
>OGXW01001597.1_pt1 | contig 16976 bp, 13 predicted proteins | sample 1576341 | NCBI WGS metagenome assembly OGXW01 (sample SAMEA3541592, study PRJEB24748) | human gut metagenome | biome: human gut; feature: human-associated habitat; material: faeces | place: China | collected 2012
CTGCCCATGCCTGCTGCTGTGGTCTGGCTTGCTGCTGCCCTGCCCATGCCTGCTGTATCGGTCTCATATTCTGCTGTGCGTTCCACTTCTGCTGTCTGCTGCCGTTCTGCTGTTCACTCCAGACCTCATGTACCTGCTGTCTGACAGTAGTCTGCATCTGGTTCAGCACCTTCTGCATCTGCGGTCCTGTCCCCTTCTGCTGATTAGTTCCAGCCTTTTTCTTTGAACTGATAACCAGCGGTATAACAATAAACAAAATTGCAATTAGTAAATCCATAACATCCTCCCTAATATCATTCTCCATTTTTAATCAACATCTTATTCCGGAGACATATCATACTATGATATCTATAGCTTACACATGTCCCTGAGCACCGCGTCTGCGTTTTCCTCACCCTTAACCTTGGCAACCTCTGGTCTGATTAAATCCAGAAATTCTGTTCTGTATATCCGCTCTATCTCACGGACCTTCTCAGCAAAGGGCATTTCCTCCAGCTCCTTGTTAGTGTGTGACAGATAGTAATATGCCAGCGCGAACAAGTCCGGATGTGCTCTCTCAAGCCCCTCTTTGGTCAGGGCTATGAGATTTTCCACTTCGCTTTGAAGTATTATACCATTCTCGTGATTGTCCGCATATTTGGGTCCGAGCTTTACAATTGATTCCAAGGTGGAATGAAAGTCTCCATCTGCCTTGCTGATTAGAAATTCATCATCAAAATTGCCCTGTACCTTCTTAAAATCCCTGATTATGCCCAAAAACTCCTTTTTGTCATCCGCTTCCAGGTTATTATATCCGATAATGAGCTCTTCTAATCTCTTAAGACGCTCCAGCAGATATTCGAGATTTTCTTTTTCACCATAGTAGCGCACAGCCACATTGACCGCACTCCTTCTGGTTCTGGTGTATGTACGGAGCCAGCTTTTCACCACAGCCATGTCGGCTCCTCCTGTCTGCATCTCGTTCTTAAATTTCTTTTCTCCCTCTTCCAGACCAAGTAACATATTCTCCCCCTGTTACCACACCAATGCACATTATACTTATCTCATTGTTTATTGTTTTATGACATATTTAACAAGAATCAAATCTGTCAACGGCATTTGTCCATATACCAGGCACATCACACACTATTTAATTCAGCTCTGTCAATTTCGCATCTGTGCCGTAAATGTCACATTATCACTCTCATACAAATCCTTGATTTCAAGTTCCTTTTCAGTATAGTATACTACACTATCCTGAATAAAAATAGAATTTATATTATTTTTTGCCAAAGCCGTCACAGAATCTGCATCAAAATCATCTGCAATATAGTAATCCTTGGTTGAAAGCAGCACATCACTGCAGTCCAGACTGTCAGAGTATACAACAAATTCGCTGAGTGCACTCCTGTCCAGACCATCCTCAAGAGACAGGTACTTTGTCCTTATCTCCCCATCTGGCTGCTCATGCACCCTGTACTTGTCCGCATCACTGATTCCGTAGGCTCTGTAAGTAACCATGCTTCTAGCCTCATTGTAGCTGTAGTCTCCTGCCACATAGACTGTATCGCCCTGCAGATTGTAGAGATTGCAGGCATAGCCGTCATCTGTGCTTCCCAGTGCTCTGGTATAACCATCAGTGCTGGAAATAATACCACTGGTATAACCACGGCTTACAAAAGTATCAGCAATATAATCAATAATAAAGGCATTTTTCATCCAGTAAAAATCTATAAAATTAGTGACAGAATTAGCCTTCGCATACTCCAGATAGTCCTGTGAAACAATGAGCTTAACCCTGTTATCCCCCATAAGCTCAAGCTTAATCTGGCTGTCCTCCGATGCAAACCGGGCAAGCTCACTAAACTCTGCCTTTAGCTCATCATTTAAGTATGGGTCATAGTCCAAAAGCTCTGTCTCATTTTCGCTGTAAAACACATTATCATAATAGTCATATACAGGTCCCAGATACAGGCTTCTGTCTCCACAGCTCTCGATTTTCTCGAAGGCTGAGTAAAGCAAATCATCCACCACAATTTCCTGGTTAGGATGATTATTTATATAACAGACATTTTTATAGTCATCATCTTCTTCGTCAATATTAAACAGTTTGTACGCCTTCACACAAGCATCTGTGTAAATCTCCTGAAGATTCTTGTAGATTCCCCCGTCCGACAGATTATACTGAAAAACAAAGTCCTCTGAGCAGTTAAGCTCAGAGGATGTACTTGCTTGAATTTCGGACCATCCCTCATCTTGATTCAGGAAGTTCACAAATGCATAAGATAAGAACCCTGCACCAACCACTGCCAAAAGAACGACTATGAAAATTTTGACTTTCGGGTGCTTTTCACTCAGTTCAATCTTTTCTACAGGTTTTGCTAAGCTTGTGTAACGGTCTCTATTATCTCTTGCTTTTCTATTCAATTTAAATCACCACAAATAAAAGTGAAAGAAGTAACAGTGCAATGAGGACTGCGATTACGATAAATCCTGCGATTGCGCCCTTCTTTAATATCTTATAGTTTCTAATGTAGTTGTGCTTTTTACAGATAAGCGCAGCTATAATACCAATGATTGGAAGGAAGAAGGAAATCACTCCATACCAAACATTTCCTGTATCATGTACAGGTGATGAGAGGAACTCATCTGTAATAATCTGGTCAATAGCCTCGTTCTGCTTAGCCTCAACCTCTTCTCTTGATGTGTTTTCATCAAGAATCTGGATAGACTTAACAGGCACTCCTGCCTCTCTGATCTTCTTGTATTCCTCGATCTCCTTCTTGTTACCATATACCCAGTGGTCATGTCCGATATTTACGAACTCCGGCTTGTCCACACTGTAATCATGGATTGATGGGTCATATGTGTAAAGAACCTTGTTCTTCTCAAGCTTAGGATCCGGAATAGGAATAGCTGAAATAAGGGAATGAGTGTATGGATGAAGAGGGAAATCAAATAATTCCTCTGCATCTGCTACCTCAACGATTCTACCCTTATAGATAACACCGATTCTATCTGAGATAAATCTGACGATAGAAAGGTCATGCGCTATAAATAAATATGTTACATCCTTTTCCTTCTGGAATTTCTTCATCAGGTTAAGTACCTGGGCACGGATTGAAACATCAAGGGCTGAAATAGGCTCATCAGCCACTACAAGCTCTGGCTCCATAACCATGGCACGGGCAATTCCGATACGCTGTCTCTGTCCACCTGAGAACTCATGTGGGTAACGGGTCAGATGCTCTGGAAGCAGACCAACCTCCTTAATCATGTTCTCGACCTTCTCAACACGCTCTGCCTCACTGTTGTAGAGGTGGAAGTTGTTAAGACCCTCAGATACAATGTAGTCTACAGTAGCACGCTCATTAAGAGATGCCGCCGGATCCTGGAATACCATCTGAATATTTCTGATAACTTCACGGTCAAGGGATCTTGGAATCTTTCCTGAAATAGGAACGCCCTTGTAGTAAATCTCACCATTCGAAAGGGGGTTAACCCTGATTACCGCACGTCCGATTGTAGTCTTACCTGAACCAGACTCTCCAACAAGTGAGAAGGTCTCACCCTTGTGGATATCGAAAGAAGCATCAGTTACAGCCTTAACCGCATTGTCGCCCTTTCCAAATGTGATATCGATATTTTTAAGAGATAAGAGTATCTCTCTACCATTTTCATCTATAGGACCATGTTCTGGTAATTTTTTTACATGACCGCCATTCTTTTGATTAGACACTTTTAAATCTCCTATATGTTAAATGCTTTTACGAGTTTCTCATGTATATCCTGAATAGCCTCTGGCTTTTCAATCTTTGGAGCTCTAGGATCCAGCAGCCATGTCTTTGCATAGTGTGTATCTGTCACCTTAAACATAGGCGGCTCCTTTAAGGTATCAACCTTCATGCAATACTGGTTACGAGGTGCAAAAGCATCTCCCACAATCTGGTTGTAAAGTGAAGGTGGTGTACCTGTAATAGAGAAAAGTGTTGTATTTCTCTGGGCAAGCTGTGGAAGTGATGACAACAACGCCCATGTGTATGGATGACGTGGGTCATAGAATACTTCCTCAACTGTACCAAGCTCTACAATCTGTCCTGCATATAATACAGCTACTCTGTCTGCAATATTGGCAACTACACCCAGGTCATGTGTGATGAATACGATTGTGTAGTTGAATTCCTTCTGGAGATCCTTTATGAGTCTTAAAATCTGTGCCTGAATAGTTACGTCCAGGGCAGTTGTAGGCTCATCACAAATAAGAATCTTTGGCTGGCATGAAAGTGCAATAGCAATAACGATACGCTGTCTCATACCACCTGAATACTGGAATGGATAATCATCATAACGAGCCTCAGCGTTTGGAATACCAACCTTCTTCATAAGCTCAATTGCACGCTTACGCGCCTCAACTTCAGAACATCCCTGATGCTTGATGATGATTGAACTAATCTGTTTTCCAATTGTGATAATTGGGTTAAGAGAAGTCATTGGATCCTGGAATACTGTAGCAATTCTTCTACCACGAATCTGTGTCCAGTCCTTCTCAGCCTTAATATTTGCAAGGTTTAACACGCATACACCATGTAATGAATCTGCTGTCTCGTCAAGATAAGCAACACGGAAAGCGATATCATCAAATACAATATTCTTCTGCTCATCATCATTTAAGTCAAGGCCCATCTTCATAGCTTCCTCAAGAGCCTTGCAGAGCTCCTTAATCAGCTTGTTGCGGCGTCTTGGCTTAAATCTTCCAACTGAGAGATATACCTCCTTGGCGATAAGCTCGTTACGCTTCTTTGTATCCTCAGATACAGTTCCTGCGATTTCCTTTGCATACCGGGCTGTAAGCTCTCCCAGCTTGTCTGAGTATTCCTTCTCATAAGCTGTGTCAGCCTTAGCTGCGGCCTCATGCTCTTTGATTTTATTTTCCTTATCAGCTTCAACCTCTTTGATTTTAGCATCAAGAGCCTTGATGTCCTTTGCCAGCTCAGAGATTTCTGCCTTATCATGCTTAGAGTCCAGAGTGAGCTTCTTGTTGAATTTCTCAGTCTTTTCCACCTTAAGCTCATGTATCTTCTCGTCGAATTTAGCCTTTTCCTCATCTGATAAGGTATGCTTAATCTGTCTCTCAGCCTCAAGCTCCTTCATCTTCTTGTAGGTCTCTGCTCCAAACTCATAGCGGGAAGCGTTGTCTAATGTCATCTTAATCTGTTTTACAGCAAGTTTTGCCTTATCATCATAGTCTACATGTGTATCAGCAAGCTCAGGGTCATTGTAGATAATACGGCCCTGGTCGATAAATCCGTTGCTGTCAAGCATTCCTGCGAATGTCTTTGTGAAAACAGATTTTCCCGATCCAGACTCTCCTACGATAGCGATTGACTCATTCTCGTAGATATCAAGTGAGATTCCACGGATAGCAGTAAGGATTCTACCACGCACATGGAATTTCACGTTTAAGTTTTCTATCTGTAATAATACTTTCTTGTCTTCCATTACTGCACCTCTTACATATGTGTTCTAGGATCTGAAGCATCACCTAAGTTCTGTCCTACTACATATAACACGATTGAAATAATAGCAGAAACAACAACAGGGCTCCAGAACTCAAACTGCCATCCCGGTGTTACCATCGCATTCTCAGCGTCATAAATCAGACGTCCAAGAGATCTGTCAGAAAGTCCAAGTCCGATGTATGAGAGGAATACCTCCATACCGATATATGATGGAATCTCTGTAGCCAGCTGTGTAACAATAACTGATGTCATAAATGGCAAAATGTTTTTCATGGCAATCTTAACTGTGGATGTACCAAGACATTTTGACGCAAGGTTGTACTCACGGTCACGGATGATGATAACCTGTGTTCTGATGAAGTAGGCGATTGCAATCCATCCTGTGATAGTGAAAGCAAGTACCATAACCCAGAAGCTAGGTGTAAAAAGCATAACCATAACTGAGATAACAAGGAGGTATGGAACATTAGCAATAATATTATATATCTGAATCATAAACATATCGAATTTCTTTGAAAATCCCCAGATAGCACCAACTATAACACCGATTGTCATATTGATTGCTGCACAGATAAACGCAAGGGAAATAGAAATTCGTGAACCATACCAGACAGCATCAAATGTAGACTGTCCAGAAGCACCGGTTCCTAAAATCCAGTGGATATTGAAGCCCAGCTGCTTAATAGCCTTTGCAGGGCTTAAGTGCTTTGATGCAGAATCCATAAGGTTTGCAAACTTATCATACTCTACAAACTGCGGATATAAGTACGCCATAAGTACAATCACTCCCAGAAGTGCAAGCATGATGATATTTATTTTTTTCTTAAAAAATACACGGAATACAGACTGCCAGTATGAATATCTAGGTGCTGTAATCTTCTCAGATTCGAGGTCACTGTGTGAAACCGGTGCAAACAGTTCCTCATCTGATAATCCAAATTCTTTTAAATCATTGTTCATTTTATCTTACCTGTCCTTTGATGAGAATGAAATTCTTGGGTCAACAAGTGACATAAGCACGTCTCCTAAGATAAGGGAAACTACTGTAAGTACTGCGTAGAATAATGTAACACCTACAATAACACCATTATCGTACTTGTTAATCGCCTCTGTAAGCAAGTTACCGGCACCAGGAACAACGTATACACGCTCTGTGATAATAGCTCCTGTCATAGCAAACAGTACTGCAGCCGGAATACCCTGTACAATAGGGATAACCGCATTCTTGAAAATATGCTTTGTAAAGATTTCCTTCTCTGTAAGTCCACCGCTTCGTGCAAACTTAACATAATCAGAATTCATCTGGTCAATCATGTAACGGCGGAGCCACTTCATAGTTCCACCGGCTGCCGGCAGTGCCAGAGACACGATTGGAAGAACGTACATAAGCTTGCTGGTTGACTCCAAATCAAAGGTTGTCGGGAGATTGAATACCGAACCACCAATAGCCTTAAACAGGAAAATGTATGCAAGTGAAGGCACTGCAAGGATAAATACGATATAGAAGGTACCAATCTTATCCACAAGCTTATCCTTCTTTCTTGCCATTGCTATACCAATTGGAACACCAATGATATATGAAATAATTGTTGAAATAATACCAATTATAAATGAGAATCCAATCTTAGAATGTGACTTCTTGACTGTATCTACATTTGTATAGTCATCTACATATCTGGCCTCAAACACCTTACTTGTAGTAAGAGAATTTGCCATATATGTTGCTGAATGAAGGTCATCCGCACTTGCCTCTGTAAGCCCTGTTGGATATGTAATCTCAGACTTAACAAAAGCACCCTGTGCCTTATTCATGGTTCTGAATACATCCTGTCCTTCATTTACACTGTATGAAGTTCCTAAATTTATTGTAACTATATTCTGATGAATATAAGGGAATTTCGAATCAAAATATATCAGATACTTGTGTGTTGTACCATTTCCCATTACAGCAGGTGAGAATTTCTCTCCTCCATATACCGGGTCATGCCAGGTAAATGATATTCCTCTGTCTTCGTCTGCAATATTCGCCACATTGTCAATACTGTCGATTTCAATAACATGTGTGAAATAATTTAACAGACGTTTTGCTATAGGCACATTTTTATACGCATATAACTGCTGGGTACCGCCATCTGCTACCTTTTTAGCATTCATCATGATAGCGTCAAGACGAACCACCTTGTAGCCCTTTGACTTGTAGTAGTTTGTATACTGCTCTACATACTGCTTTACGACTTCAGAATCCTTGTCAGCTGTTCTTCCAATACTTACAGCCTTAGATCTGGTCTCCTCGTCAATTTCGCCCTTGTTGCAGAGTCCCTGTAAGTAGTCAGCATATGGTACATAATCCAGATAGCCATACTCCTCCCACTTAGAATACTTGTATGTTATTTTTGTATTATTACTCTGATGAGTATATGTTGGATCCTTTGCGAAAATCAGGTTTCTGTCCATTACAGAATAGATAAGAATCATAACGATTCCAACAATGATTATCAATGAAAATAATCCGTATAATATTCGTTTTGTTAAATATTTTGCCATAGTCGTTCACTCATTAAAATGGGCAAGAGAATGGCAGAGCCATCCTCTTGCTCTAATCTTTAGATATTTTATTTTAAGAAATCTTAGAATACACCAAGACACTTTGTAACGTATCCAGCATAATCTGGAAGGAATGTATTAAGGTATGTCTGTGGATCTCCATAGTCTGGGCCCCATCCTGATAAATCGTATAAGTCGTAATTGTTCTCATATCCGTAGCTTGTATAGTATCCTGTGTAATACCATGTTGTTGCATCGTTACAATCTACAAGGTTAACCTGTACAAGTCCCTCAAGGCCTTCCTCAAGTGACTGCTTGTATACATTAGCTCTGTTTGTGAAAATCTCATCAGCTGATGGATATGGGAGGTCAAGCTGGATTGGGTTGTCTGCTGTAATCTCAAGACCCTCTGCCTTAAGCTCATCGATAGCCTGTGCCATTTCTTCACGAGCATTGTCTACATTGTACCATCCATCGAATCCATCTGACTGCTGCTCATTTGTTGAATCCTTGTCGAATACTGTAATCTTAACTCCATCAGCATCAATCTGAGCCTGCACAATCTCACCATAGTTTGTTCCTGCTGGGAATGTTACATCCTCACCATTGATTGAAACTGTTACATCCTTTGATAAGGATACGAAGTTTCCTGGTGTGTATGAGTTACGGAGTGCATTGTACTTAATGTCCTCACCGTACATAACTGCATTGTACTGTCCTTTATCGAATGACATTGCAAGTGCTCTACGGAAGTGAACGTTCTGTACTGCCTGGTTTGTTCTTGCCTGCTCCTCCTCAGACTCTGTTGAAACAGCCTTTGAGCTGTCGTTAAAGTTGAAGAATGCATTTCTGTTAAGGTTTACGAATGATGAGAATGATGTAGCATTTGTACCTGATACATACGCATATTCATCAAAATTTCCATCTTTCTTAGCAAGCTCTAATGCAGATGTTGTAAGAGGGCATCCATCGATTGTTCCAGATGTAGCGTCTGTGTATCTCTTTGTAGCATCCGAACCATCATCATATACGAATGTAATCTTCTTGTTTGCAACATTTGCTGCATTCCAGTAAGACTCATTTAACTCGAATACGATAGAGTTCTTCTCTGTTGAACTTGTTACAAGGTATGGTCCACAGTATGCAATCGAGTTAGGATCCTTTCCGTATGTGTAATCTGAAGCAGATGAATCAAACTCAACACCGAACTTACCACCCTGTGACTCGTAGTAGCTTCTGCTCATTGGCGCGAATACACCATAGCCAAGCATTGTCAGGAAGTAAGATGTAGGCTGCTCAAGTGTGTACTCAAGCGTGTAATCATCAACAGCCTTTACACCAACCTCTGAGAAATCACTTGTCTCACCGTTGATATAAGCGTCTGCACCTACGATAACTCCCTGTACAAGGTACTCAAGACCTGCCTGACAGTCCATCATGTGCTGCATACCAGCTACGAAATCGTCTGCTGTCACGTCTGCAACTTCACGTCCCTGAGAATCTACCCATGAAACACCCTGACGGATGTGGAATGTGTATGTAAGTCCATCATCAGATACCTCATAGCTCTCAGCAAGGGCTGGCTGAAGCTCACCCTCATTGTCATACTCCATAAGCCCATCATATGTATTGATGATAGACTCTGAATCTGATGCAAGTGATGTATTAAGGGCATCCCATGTTACAGGGTCTGCTGTATATGTAAGAGCGTATGAATCCTTAAGAGTATATCCAGCATCTGCAAGATATCCCTTAACCCACTCTGTAAATGTTCCTGTTCCTTTGAGTTCTTTGTACTTCTCCTTGATAGCATCTCTGTCAGCTGAAGTAATGAATTTGTCAGAGTCAACAACTAATGTGTTGTGATATCTCTCATAATCGTTACCCCATAATACGTTTGGAGCTGTGTAAGGTACTACTCGGCTGATAGCATATCCGCCACCCTGAGTCTGTGTAGGAACCATAACCGCTGACTCCAAAAGCTTTGCCTCTGCAATAGCCTCAAGTGCAAATCTCTCATCAATATCCTCTGTGTCAAGAGCTGTCTGATAAGCTGTGTAGAAGTCACCAAGCTGTTCATTGTAGATTGATGATGATGTTGCATCATATCCATCAGGCATAGAGATTTCACTCTCTCCTGATCCATCTGTTGCTGATGCAGATTCTGTACCTGCTTCTGTACCAACAACGTCGTCGTTTGCGCCGCTGTTTCCACATGCTACTAAGCTTGAGCACATAGAAAGAACTAACATAGCGCTAACCAGTTTCTTTTTCATAATAATTTCCTCCTATAGAAATATATCTTTAACAGTTTAACCTGTTAAATTCTTAAATAATCTAAAAAAGTCCAATGACGCCTTTGCCATTGCACTCCTTATTAAAAAACACAATTGTCTGTGTGGCACGAACAATTCTTTTACTATTATACACGCCAAATCTCATTTGTCAATATAACTTTATCGCGGTAAATTCTCGCATATTTATTCAGTTTGATGGCTTTTCGCTTGATTTTTTTATTTTTATGCAACGATTGATGTTTTTTATGCAAGTTTTGTGACTATGGGACTATGCATAATTATTTAAATAAATCCTAGTATTTTGGTATATTTTATTAAGTGGATGGGTGGGGCAGCTTCTTTTTTTAGTTGTGGAATGGCAGGAGAAAATTGCAGTAATAAGTATTTAGCTCTCCGAATGCATATGATATAATAAGCGATGTAAATGAAATAAACGTAACATCATTTGCAATATGTAGCAAGCGGCGCGCATATCTTACTTGCGCAAGCTTTCCACGTTAACAACCTACATAATCAGATGGCATGTAGTTGTTTCTCAGAAAACAATATGAACTGCCACGGGGTTCCATAAGACCCGGCAACGGTGATTCTTTCAATCTATACACACCCTATCCGCGATTTGCTCCCGTGGCTGACTTCATATTTTTTCTGAGAAATACACTACATGTTATCTGATCCACCCACAACCTAATGCGTGGAATGCATGCACAAGTTAGATATGCGCACCGCCCACCACATAAATACAACCAGGAGGCTTTTATGCTCACATACGACGACGCATTAAACTTAAACTATTATAAGAAGACTTCTTACACCGGCTGGATGGGCGGCATGCGTTTTCTCATCAAAAGGGAGGACGTCATTATAAAGGAAGCCACTGAGGATACTCCAGAGGAGAAGGGCGACCCAATCTTTCATGCCTGGGTATGGCCAGGTCCTTATATTTTTGATTTAACGGATGATTCTTTAAAGACGGATATTACTTTTCCTTTTACTCAGGAGGGGAAGGAACAGACTGTGGACTGGATTAATGAGCAGTACGAAAGCCGGATTAAGGAATGGCCCAGACGCAAAACCGATGGATGTTAAAAAAGTCACCAGCAAATGCTGGTGACTTTCTTTTTAGTGGGCTTGAGAAGACTCGAACTTCCGACCTCACGCTTATCAGGCGTGCGCTCTAACCGGCTGAGCTACAAGCCCATTCAGTGTTTCCTGAACACGAGTGCTATATTACAACAAATTTTTGCTGTAGTCAATATTTTTTTGGATAAATCTACAATTTATTCAATTTCCTTGTTACTGTTTGTACCTTGCAGTGCGGTCAGCAACATTCCCTTCAATACAGCACGGAAAATCTCATGCTCATCAATGCGGAATGTGGGACTTGAACCCACACGCCATAAGACACGAGAACCTAAATCTCGCTCGTCTGCCAATTCCGACAATTCCGCATATATGTGCGCTCTGTTTCGCGCACATATTAATATACAGTTTTGTTATGCCGCTGTCAAATCATTTTTCTGATAAAGCAGAATTTTATTTTTCCAGGTTAATCTTCTATTTGATTTTTATGCCTGTATCCTGCATAAAAGCAGGGCATTATCGATTTACCACCATTGAATCCGGACATGAGTATGTAAGCGGTATCTTGTATGTATCCTCATATACCTTTTTCCATGCCTCATAGTTTTTATCCATCATTTCCCTTGCATTTACTGCCCTCTTTTTCTCCGGATCCGGATAAATTGGTTCGCAGAAATGCACGGTGTATTCCTGCACATAGAAGCCGTCCTCGTCAAGGACACTGCTGTCCTCCATGGTGATGAATACCGGCAGTACCGGTTTATTATTTCTGGCTGCAAACGTAAAGGCTCCCTTCTGCAGCGGTCTTGGCTTTTTGTAATTCCACCACATGCCCTGTTCCGGATATACCAGAAGGAAATGTCCCTTCTGCAGGACAGCGTCCACTGATGTTATAAACTTCTCCATGGTCTTGAAGTTTGAACTAAGTGGCAGGGTATAGCAATGCCGCATCAAAAACCCATAAAAACCAGGAAACCCTGTATAGTTTCCTTCCCTGATGACACGATACATTCTCTTCTTATGAAGCTTGTACTTATTAAGCTTGCCCTCTTCAAAAGCAAGGGTAATGGCAAAGCTGTCAAATGGGTTGAAATGGTTGCAGGTTATAACTGCCCCATCCTTTACCGCCTTGATATTTTCAATGCCCTTGTACTCCTTGATTATGAGCTGTTTTTTCTTTATAAGAGTATTTACAAACCATCTGGCAATCTTAAAGGCATACTTGGTCTGCATGGCATTTGTTAAGCTGTGTGGCAGATAATTTATATCCTCCGGCATAAGCGTCGGCGCTGGTGGATTTACCTGGCAGTCCTCCGAAAAACGTCCCTCGCGCTCCATCTGCTCCATCTTTTTGATAAGGGCAAGCTTCTCCTCGGACTTTCCAGCCTGTTTGTTCATGCGCCTTAAGTAGTTGTCCTCATTGTTTATCTCAGATACAGCAAGAGCAATCAGCTTATCGCCTGACATGCTGTCCTCTTTTTTCTGCTCCTCTGTATAATTCTCCATCTCCTTATGGATTGCATCATACTCTGACACCTGTCTGGCATATTTCCAGAAATACTCAGCCAGACGGCAGTCCTCATAATGCCATGGCTTAGCCGCCATATTGTAGTGGAGGATTCCCACCTCACTTATAGGACATGCCAGCTCACCAAAGACCTGGGCATTCCACTTTGGATCCACATATGTGACCTGATCCTGACAGATGAGATTCAGATAATCCTGATCCTGGGCTACCACAAAGGAATAGATTCCAAGCAGCTCGATAAATTCGTCAAGCAGATGATTCTCCCTGAACTGCTTACAGTTCATAAGCATGATTCCTGCATTAAAATAACTACTGCGGCTCACTCCCAGTACCTTTTCAGTGTAATCTCCGAGGATGTCAGTCTGGGCAACCACCCTGTCAGGGCAGACTCCTGCATAAGTTTTTCCCAGAGAAACCGCATAGAGCTCCGCCACATCCTTTAAAGCAACAGTATCGCTGTCGATATAGAGAGCTTTCCTGTACTCTGGGTACATCTCCGGTATAAAAAGTCTGTAGTAGGTTGTAGCTGTGTAATAGTCACGGATTGGCAGCTTCGCCCTGATTTTATTCATATTTTCAGTGACATCCACAAACTCAATATCTACATTTTCTGTAGCCATATCTGTGGCTTTTTTCTGGGTTGGCTCTGATATTCCCATATGGAGAATATGAATCTTGTATGTGTTTTCTGCTGACGCATTCGCGATAATGGAACGAATCGCAACCATGGTGAATTTTACAAATTTTTCATCACAAGCAAAAAATATTGGTACTAACATCTTAACCCCCTATTTCGATTTCAAATTTTCTTTTTAAATAAATGTACTCAAACAATATGTCGTCAAACTGGTCATATCTGAACACCCTGTGGATTTTGCCCACCTCCCACTGCTTAATATTGTCAGTGTGGGGATATGGCAGATAGAACAGGCGCTTTGAAAAATGACGCACAATTGTAGTCTTATGTAAAAATTTCTGGTCGTTGTACTTCTGCGGAAGCATCTTTTTTCTGGTGGTGCTCCTGTATACAGCATCCTGGTCTGCAAAAAGCAGCTTCTTAGTCTTTATCAGGTGTCTTGCCTTTTCAAAAAGACCGGTCTTTCGTATTTCTTTCATATTAAAGAGCAGAACGCCTGCATTAATATAGTTAGGATTTAACAGGTACTTACCATAGTGGTCTCTGGCTGCCGCATATTCATAGCCCTCCACATCCACGTCATACAAGAGTTCCGGCTCTCTGTTAAACAAAATATCTACATCCAGATACAGAAGCTTGTCCGGAATCTCAGGTATCTTGTCCGCAAAAAGCCTAAGAAGGGTATAAGGCGAACAGTAGGCATTTTCATTGGGACAGTTGTCAAATTCCTGCATATATATGTCTGTCACGTCAATTTTTGTAACCTGATTATCCGGATTGTAGTCCTTTGCAATCTGCTGCAAAAACTCCACCTGCTTATCGCTCACCGGAATGTAGTCTGGCTTAATGTGTGACACATCCATAGTAAAAATATAGAAATTGTAGGGTTCCTTCGACTTTGTCCTCTTAAAAACAGAAAGCATACAGGTAAGCATCCCATCAAACACTTTCACATTTCCTGAGAAAAGAATATTTTTCATGCTTCTTCTTTCCTTATAAATTTGTTCACTTCCACGGTATTTGCCTGGCTTCTCAAAACCATGGCATCATACACCTGATTGCGGAGGGACATTTTCCTATCCCTGCCCTTTAAGCTTTTGTCCGGATAAAAAGGTCCGTCCACATAGGTCACTATCTTAGGTTTTTTGCCAAATCTCCTCTTCTGATATGTGTTAGTAAAGCACATGACCGGCTTGTCCTGCTGCACCGGGTATCTGAAGGAGCTGTCTGTAAACGGACGTATCTTTGTGTAATAAGGCCAGATATGCGCCTCTGGATAAATCATCAGGCAGTTATTTTCCCTGACAGTACCGCCTACCGCCTCCAGAAAATTCTTAGACGCCTCCCTGTCATCTGGCAAAGGTAAAGCCCCTAGGTGCGGTGTTATTCTCCCAAGTACAGGCATGGACACATTGTTGGGATGCACAATCACATATACATCCCTCGGATATGCCACCATCGATGGAATAAATGCGTCTGCCACTGGGTTCGTGTGATTACCATACAGGAAAAAACCATCTCCGCCAAGCTTCTTGAGCTTGTCCCTTCCCACAACCCTATGGTCAAATGCTATCTTGAGATAACACCACGCAAGGGGCCTTGCAATTATTCTATACCAGAAAACATGAGCCATCCATCTTCCACCGCCATGATGAGAATAGTTGTAGCTTGCATCAATTCTCTTAGGTGTAATCTGTGCTTCGGAAAACTCATCATTTAGTTCATCTTGATAATAATATGTTTTCATATGATAGAATTTTACTATTTTAGGTTTGTTTTTGCAACTATATAATGTAAGACAATTTGAATACAGAGAACCTGGCAGCGGGCCGAAAACTATACCTGAGCTTTCTTAAATATCCTATGCTTCAGCATGCCATAGGCAATCATCATGGCAATTCCTGTAATAATCCATGAAATAGGATAGATAATCATGAGCACCCAGAACTCGTGTACCATCTTACAGGCAGTGGATATCCAGATTAATCTGAGGACACAGGAGCCCATAAAGGTGATAACCGCAGGAGTCATGGAATGTCCCAGTCCCCTCATGGCACCGGCACTAATCTCATAGATTGATGTGAGAAGCTCCAAGGTTGTAGCTATACAGATACGCTGTTTTGCATACACCAGCACATTGGCATCTGTCGAGTAGATCCCCAGGAAAAAGACTCTGCCTATCACAAAGACAGCTGACAAAAGTCCGCATGATATAAGAGAAAACATCATGACTATCCTGAATATCTTCTTACATCTGCCGTACTCTCCTGCACCATAATTCTGGCTGGTAAAGGTGACAGTAGTCTGGGCAAAGGCATTGACCATGAAATATGAGAAAAACTCATAGTTAAGGGCTGCCGCCGAACCCGCTATAGCATCTGAGCCAAAGCTGTTGATTGTGCTTTGTATACACACATTTGCTATAGAAAACATCATGCCCTGCAAGCCTGCCGGCACGCCGATTTTTAATATCTTTTTAAGCTCTGTTGTAGATACTGCAAGCTTCTTTAAATCAAGCTTTATAGGCTCAGACTCCTGCGTGAGGAAATAAATCACAATGCCAGAGCTTACCACATTTGATATTACGGTTGCTATGGCAACACCAGATACGCTCAACTTAAAGCCTATTACAAGCACGAGGTTTAAGAGTGTGTTAATCACTCCTGCCACAATCAGGCTATACAGTGGACGCTTACTGTCCCCTGTGCTTCTAAGTATAGATGATCCAAAATCATACAGCATGATAAATGGCATGCCGAGTAAATATATCCTTAGATACAAGACCGCAAGGTCCATTACATCCTCCGGTGTTCCCATCAGAAGCAGTACTGGTCTGGCTATAAACTGTCCCAGTATCATGACGAAAAATCCACTGACAAGGGCAACCACGATTGCAGTATGGATTGCAGCCTGTATGTTTTTCTGTGCTCCCTGTCCTATGTAGTGGGCTATTACCACATTAGAGCCCAGGGATATTCCTATGAAAAGATTTATGAGCAGTGATATAAGTGAGCCATTACTTCCTACTGCGGCTAGTGCCTGGCTGCTGGCAAACCGTCCGACTACAGCTGTGTCTACGGAATTGAATAACTGTTGTAGTATGCTGCTGGCTGCAAGTGGCAAGGCAAAAATCAGGATCTTATTCCACAGAGTGCCGTGGGTCATGTCCATTTTATTTTTTGCTGGTGTACTCATATATTTTATACTCCTGTTAACTTCAATAATTTACCATCAACATATGATACACTTATTTTTTTAATTTACAAGGGGGATTTTCTGCTTATATTTATTCTACTTCAATTAGGACATGATAAAATCAATATTTTTCCCAAATATGAGACATCGGGGACTCGCTCTCCGCTCCGCTTCGGTCCGCTCAAAGCCGAGGT
>OGXW01001611.1_pt1 | contig 16905 bp, 17 predicted proteins | sample 1576341 | NCBI WGS metagenome assembly OGXW01 (sample SAMEA3541592, study PRJEB24748) | human gut metagenome | biome: human gut; feature: human-associated habitat; material: faeces | place: China | collected 2012
CTTCGACTCCTCGCCGGAGGAGCTGCGGCAGGCGCTGAACCGGCTGTGCGACGCGCTGGGCGAGTTCTCAGCGGCGGCTAAACTGGGTTACACCGCGAGTGCGGGCGTGCCGGCGCAGACCGTTCAGGACGCGATCGAAAACGTGCAGAAGCAGGTGCGCGACGCGTCCGTGGGCAAGCTGCCGAGCGGCTGTGTGGACGGTGACAAGCTGGCGCAGGACGTGCGTAACCGCCTTACCGCGATCGAGCACGCCGCCGAGTCCGAAACCAACGCGCGCACCGCGGCGGACACCGACCTGCAAAGTGACATGAACACCGTCAAAACCACGCTTACGGTTAAAACTGCGTGCCATTTTGGCACTTATACCGGTGATGGAACCGAAAAACGTACCATTAGCCTTGGCTACCATCCCAAGGCCGTGCTCGTGTTCCGCGAGGGCTGCTACACCGGTTACAGCAGCGCCATTTACGGCGGCCTCGCCTCCGAGAACGTGCCGCTGATGTACGGCGATAGCGTCGGTCTCGGCGTCACCGCTGACGGCTTTCAGGTGCTCAACAGCCGCAACTGCGCCCTCAATTTGAACGGATATAAGTATTCATTTGCCGTTTTTGCGTGAAAATGGGAAAACCCCCGAGTTTCCTCGGGGGTTTTTGTGTTCAGCCTAAGCTAAACGGGTGATTACCACTGGGTGATGTCGTTGTTAACGTCAACAACCAGAACGGTGATCTGATCCTCGTTAGCCTCAGAGAATACTGCAACGTTTGCACGATTCTTATCGTTGCCGCCGTTGTACAGGTTAGCCTGACGAATCTCGCCGCTGCCAACACCTGCGTTAGCGTCGGAATCAACGAACAGAACTACGGTATCCTTAGAGTCAATCTTAGACTTGCAGCCAGTAGCCAGAGCCTTATCCAGAACGATATCGCCGGTGCCCTCATCGTAGGACTTTACACGATCCTTAACGGTGTTGCAAACGGTGATGTCAACGGTATCCTCGCCATCAGCGGAGTACTCGAAGATAGTACCAGCCGGGATACCACCAGAGATGGTACCGTCGTACTTGTAGGTCTTCTCCTCGGTACCGTTCCAAGCCTTAACCAGGGTGTAGGTGGTGCCGTTTTCCTTAGAAGTGTAGGAAGCGTCCAGAGCTACTGCGTAGGTCTTGTCGGAAGAACCAGACGGCTTGTTGGAACCAAAGTTTACAACTGCTACCTGAGCGTACAGGTTGCTGTTGCTAGTGTCTGCTACTGCCTTAACGGTCAGCTGGTTCTTCAGAGTGGACTTCAGATCCCAGTTTGCAGCGGTCTTACCAGATACAACCTTAAACTCCGGATCATCGTGGCCAGTGCCATCGTCCTGACGGACGAATACGATACCAGTGTTCTCGAAATACAGCTTAGAAGCGTTATCACTTACGGTAGTGTTGATAGAACCGGTTGCGCTACCATCAACGGTAGCTGCGGTCATCTCGATGTAAGCGTCATAGCCTGCACGATCAGTCTTAGAAATCTCGGTCAGGGTGTAAACATCCTTGGATACATCATAGGTAACCAGCTTCGGCTCAGCAGTGATTGTCTGAGTAATCGGGGTCGGATGCTTAGAGCTGTCATCCTCCCAGTACTTCTTAATCTCAACAACCTTATCAGAGCCATCAGCAAAGATCAGGCGAGCTTCGTACTTGGAAGATACAGCAGAGTTGGTAGAACCAGCCTCAACCAGCAGAGCAATGTCGGAAGCTGCGGTGGTAACCTTGTCAATGTCGTAGATGTAGCCGTTAACCAGCATCAGCTTTACAGAAGAACCAAGTTTCAGAGCATTGTTACCGGTCTTAGCAGTGTTAGTCTTGTACCAGTTGCCGCTAATCTGAACCTTGTTGATATCGCCGTTAGAGTTAGTCTTGGTAGAATCAATCTTACCCTCAACTACCTCAGCCTTCTCAATCAGGCCCTTCTTGTCAGAGTAGTTGCCCTTGTCAGAAACTACAACGTAGTCATCCTTCTTGATGTCGGAGTAGTAGTTGTAGTCATCATCAGCGCACTTGCCAGAAGTATTCAGGGTTACATAGTCCTTACCTACATAGGTAACCTTCTCAACTGCGTAAGTGGTAACCTTCAGGATAGAGTAATCGGAAGAACCATTGGTAGCCAGCAGTTCAACCTTGGTGCCCTTCTCGTAAGTCGCGTTGCCCTTACCGTTTGCACGAACCCAAACCTTGATGTTATCGGTCTGCTTTGCACCATCAACGTAAACGGTGGTGGTGGAAGCCAGGTCGTACTTGGTGCCGTCCAGCTTAGCCTTACCGTTATCCATCTCCAGATCAGCCAGAACGCCGGTTACAGAGGTATTGTCATCGGTAGCGAATACGCCGTAAACGTCATCCTTAGCCTTGTACAGAACCTTAACGGTGTTATACTTCAGAGCAGAGTAGTCCTTAGCAACCTTGGTGAATGCCTTAACAGCGTTCTTGCCATCGGTGCTGTCAGTGGTGTTGACATTGGTGATAGTCAGCTCGTAGGTGTCCTTACCAGAGGTCTTAGCAACCTTCTCCAGAGTACCAACGGTCTTCTTCAGGCCCATGTACTTCTCGCCAACAGTCTTGTTGTCAACGCCCATAGCGGTCTGGTCGGTGTACTCACCGTCACGCAGTACAACGGTCTTAGCGTCGATTGCGTTGTAGATCAGCTGTGCAGCGTACTGACGCGGGCAAGCAGCAGTGAAGGAAGTGTTTACGTCCTCCAGCAGACCAGCCTCATCAGCCAGTGCGTTGGTCTTGGATGCCCAGCCGGTACCTACCAGACCAGCCTTCTGAGCGTTGTAACCCAGGGTTACGAGCAGCATCTTAGCTGCTTCCTGAGCGCTTACCTTTTCGTTCGGAACGAACTTGGTGTTGCTCTTACCAGCAATGATGCCCAGAGACTGGCAGTACTTGATGTAGCCGCGTGCCCAGTGGCCGTTAATGTCGGTAAAAGAGGACTTCTCGTCGTTATAGGCGGAAGCGTCAGAGTTGCCGGTACGCAGAACGTAGATCATCTTTGCCATCTGCGCACGGGTTACAGTACCGTTCGGCTGGAAAGAGCCATCTTCGAAGCCCTCTACAATACCCAGCGATACCAGAGTGTCCACTACATCAGCATCAACCTTGATGTCAGCCGAATCCGTGAACGCTGCACCAGCAAACATGGTGAATGCGCAAGCAAACGCCAGTACCAGTGCAAGAACCTTTTTGAGATGGCGTATGAAAAAACTAATATATGAGAAAGGGGTAATGAAAAATCGAAAATATAGTGTATTTATAACTTTATATAGGAAAATAGAAGCAAGAAATGTGTTCCAAAATAAAACATAAAAAGTAAATTGGTATAAGCAAATACGAAAAGAAATAAATTTTTTTGACAAATTTAGTGTTCGCCAACAGTATATATAAATATGTAGGTAAAAGTAAAGCACCGGAGCATTAGATATTTTATGGTATGATAAAGGACCTGTATCTAAACGTACAGGTCCTTCGTGGGTAAGGAAATCTGGGTACTCCCATCTCTCTAACACAACTTAAAAGCAGGGGAGCCACAGCCTTAAAAAATTTAAGTGTATACAGGATAACATAATTATTGAACAAATGCCATTGAGATTTTGAAATATCTATATGATTTAATATGTCTACGGTATGTGTAACGGCAGGGACGTAGAAGGTTCACTGCTGAAAAAGTGCAGGTTTCGGGGTCCCTCACTAATTCTTTGAGAAACGAATCATACGTCATAAAGAACTCCTAAGAGAAAGTGTTTTGAATTTTAAGAGATTTATTTACTTTGCAGCATTATCCCGCTCCATAGCCTCTTGAATAGCACGATTTACAAAAGCGTTTACTGATTCTCCTTGAGCAATGGCATGATTTTGAATCCATGCTTTTTGGCCTTTAGGCACACGAAAACGTATTTCATCAAATTTTTCGCGCCACTTATCGTTAGCACGACGCTGTGCTTCAGATGCCATGGTGGATACCCCCTATTGTAGGTAATGTGCAGAATCAACATATACGCGTGCGTATATTTGGCAAAAATACTCCTTGATATACGCGCGCGTATTATTTATAATACAATCAGAAAATAAAACAGCAGCTGCCAAGGGCTGGCACCCTTGACAGCCTGCGCAGGTGACTCGACCACCTACACAACGGAAAACTCCGCACCGCAGTATTAGTATACCCTTTTTTTAAGGGTTGCACAAGACCTTTGTTCGTGCTATATTTATACTTCTTTCTGCTATGTGATTTTGACACCGTGTAGGCTCTATATTGCCTGCACGGTTTTATTTTCGCTCAAAATCACATATAGAAAGAGGCGAAATTATGATGAAGAAGTATTCCTTCGCAGATATGCAAAGGCTGCACTGGAAAGACTACGAGTTCGAGTGCCAGCGGCTGACCTTTCCGAACGGCAGACAAATCCGTTTGACGGACAGCCAGAGCAGGCAGGTACAGACGCAGTACACACAGTATATCGATCAACATCATCACGCACCGCGCATGGGAGATTTTATTTTCCCGAGCAAGGAGGCGAGGTCATGGGTGTAACTTTGCGGGAATGGTCGCAGCAGTGGCTGGAGATTTACGTTAAGCCGGTAGCCAAGCCGAGCGGCTATGAACACTACTATGACAACATGTACAAGCATATCCTGCCGAAATTAGGTGACATGCCTTTGAAAAGTCTGACTACTGCCGTGGTACAGCACTTTCTCAACGAGGAATCCCTGCATGGCAATCTGCGGACCGGCGGCGCGCTGAGCGCAAAAAGCATCAAAAATATGCGCGTTGTGCTGGATGTTTGCTGTAAGCGTGCTGTTGCGGACGGCCTTATGGCTGCAAATCCGGTTGCTGCGACCGTATATACGCATTGCCGCTCGAAGAAACACAATATTATGAGTGACAGCGATCAAAAGGTGCTCGAAAAGTGGATGTTTTCTGATCTGTCGCTTAATAATGCAGGTATTATCTTAGCACTGTACAGCGGTATGCGTCTGGGTGAAGTCTGTGCTGCACGTTGGGGTAATTACGACGCGATGAGCGGCACGCTGCACATTACACAGACCGTACGCCGGGTGATGGTTGATCCTGAGGCAGAGTACGGCAAGCGGACGGAACTTATCTTCAGCTCTGCGAAAAGCGATGCTTCTGAGCGAGATTTGTATCTGCCGGAAGTACTGCAGGGTTTGCTTACCGTACAGTATCAGCGGTTCGAATCTCTTTTTAAGCGCACGCCGAATGCTGATGATTTCATCATCTATAATACAGTCGGTGGTGTAATGGATCCGGACCATCTGAGCAGCTACTGGGGCGATGTACTGGACGGTCTTGGCCTGCCGCACGTTCGTTTTCACGACATTCGGCATACATTTGCCACCCGTGCGATCGAGCAGGGGATCGATGTTGCAACGGTTGCGGGTCTGCTTGGACACGCGGATGTAACCACGACCACGCACTACTACGTTCACCCGCGCGATGCTTCGATGCGAAAAGCAATGGCGGCTGTCGCACCGGTCGGAGCAGTTACACACGCATGGCAGAATACCCGATTATTTGCACCGAAAAGCGCTGAAGAGAAAGTACCTGAAGCGGCAAGGCGTGTGCATCGCCGTCGCAAGCACATCGCAGAATGTGGATGAGTAAATGCTGCGGAAATATATGAGGAGAATCAATATGAGAGAATATAAATATGTATGTAAAGACTGTAAGGAACACCTCACAAATTCTGAGGATCGATTGTGTGAATGGTGCCGGGACAAGAAAAGGGTTAATTCTGCACAGATTTGCATTATCTGTGGGAAAAGACGTACTCCTGCACGGGATGGTGTGTGTTACAACTGTCGTCCAAAGGTGCCTAAGGAGCCCTATAAACCTGGCGTGCCTTGGAAGGAAGCTCTTGAATGGGTTGAGCTTGAATATGTTATTTTGCAGGCTCGTTATGACGGTTTGTCCTTTCAAGAAATTGCAGAGCTGACAGAATTGTCAGCTGAGGAATGTGCCGATATCGCCGTCAAAACGCTTGATAGACGCCGATTTGGGTATTACTTAAAAATATGAGTAACTCTCGAAAAAGGAATGGAAGACACGCAAAGTGTCTTACAATTCTTCCCCGCATTTGCGGGGGTCACCCCAATTTGATGTAAGCGCTTAGATTTGAAAATCGGCAAATTATCCCCGCATAAGCGGGGGGACAGAACAATCCCCAAAGCAAAGGACCATAAACCTTTTGCTTTGGGGATTGCTTCTTGGGGTAAGAAGCGTACGCCTTGCGGAATAGTAGATATTATGTTATGTGATTGCCGTCAAAAAGCAGCGGTTTCGTGCCTCTAACTTCTCAAAACGTCAGCCGCATCTGGTGCCACTGTACATTTCCGTGCGTGGATTTCTCGGACACGCCTTCGTCGACAAAGCCGAATTTTGCGTAGTACGCAATGAGCCGCTCCTTGCAGGTCAGCACAAGTCCCTTGCGGCCCTGCTGTCTGGCATCGGCGATGGCACGGCGAATCAACTCACAGGCATGGCCGCGTTTGCGGTATTCCGGCAGGGTATTGACACCGAAAATCATCTGCCATGCACCGTTTTCGTTGTGCATACAGGCGTTTTCGTACATTGCATCGGTCAAATCCGGCTCGTCCGTGACAAACCCATCGACAAACGCAATCAGCTTGTCGGCGTCGTACAGCAGCCAGAAGTGATTGCCGTAATACTTAATCCGCTCGACAAATTCATGCTCGGTTGCCGCTTCTGCCGGCGGAAAGCAGGCGGCTTCTGCCGCGGCGATGGCAGCAATGTCTTTTTCTTCTGCATAGGTGATCTTCATTCTGTATACCTTCTCAACGGATAGGGAGAATATCCGCTGTATGTTACTTTTCTCTCAGCATACCACGCTTTTGAGCGCGAAACAAGAAAAATCACTATAAATTTCATCATGATAAACAAAGAGACCGCGCTTCAAACGAAAACTTGAAGCGCGGTCTCTTGTCAATTAAGGGATTCCGGAATGTACTGTTTTTCTTCGAGTGGGCGCAGCAGTATCTGCGTGCACAGACGGCGGCAAAAAGAAAAAAGTCGAAATAAGCAGTCGGGAATGCATGAAGTGCCCCCATTTGTTGGATAGTATACCATACTGTCCAACAAATGGGGTGCACTTTGCTAGGAGCAGTTTTATTTTTCTCTCAAAAGCATTGGATCAGCTGTCACTCCGCTTTCATGATCACCTTCAGCCGATGCACAAGCTGGCCGGTTTTCAATTCTTCCAGATCAATAACGGCGATCCCAAGCTGGGCGGCGCGATGACGGGCGGCGGCATTGCAGGATTCGGTCGTGACGATGACCGCTTTGGCGCCCTTGCCGCCGAAACGGTCCCGCAGGATGGCAAGTTCGTTGAGGGCCTCGGTCTTGATGTCGCAGGCCTTGCAGCTGAGGAACAGCGGGATGACCCCGCGGGCGGCCATGACGTCGATCTCGTTCAGGACGCTGCCGTGCCCCAGCACGTCATCCCACCGAACCACGGCGCTGCTGATCACATCATGGAAGATCGCGGCATCCACGCAGGCCTTGTAGGTATACAGCTCGAGCACGCTGCCCACATCGCGCAGCCATGCCCGGGTATGCACATCCCGGAAACGGAACGATACCTGCTGGTCGGGAATGATCGTTAGATCCTGAATGAAACCGATCTGTGCCAGCTCCTGCAGAGCATCTTCGTTGGCGGAGTTGCGGGAGCCGCGCTCTCCCTTCACGGTATAGCTGCCCGTAATGTCCAGCGGTGGGATCTGACCGTACTCCGCCGGAGAGATCCGCTGGATATAGGAGATGATCGTGGGCCACTCGTGTCGAAACCGGAGAAAACAGGAGAAAAACGGATCAAAATACGGGAGATACTGCGACAGGATATGATTATCCACCCGCCCGGGGAGCAGTGTTCCGCCGGCCATCAGGAAAAAGTCCTCGATGGAATAGGTCAGATCACAGTACAGATCATCCGCAAAATCCGCGCCCGAGATGTCGTAAAAGCGGTTTTTCCTGCGGGAGTAGGTGAAGGCGGGCACACCCTTCCGGGCGGCGAACATACCTGCCGCAAACAGAGCGGCATCACTGCCGCCGGTGACATCTATGGCGCAGTCCGGGTATTTTTCTTCGATGGTGAACAGCTGGCGCAGGATGCGGTCCGCCTCAAACAGACTGGTTCCCACGAAGATCAGTTCGGGTTCCCAGCCGCGTTTCCGATAAAAAGCCGCCAGCTTTTGCTGCCGCGTGTGATCCCGGAGAACCTCACGGGGACAGAGATAGATAATGCGCCGCGGGTGAAACATATCCGGTGCCAGAATATTTTCAATGGCGCGTTCATCGTATAATTCGATCAAGGTATTCATGCACCGTCCGCCTTTCCTCTTTTGTTTCCATTATAGGGCGCTTTGAACGGAAGCACAATAGACAACTCCGGCTGGTCTGTTGAAAAAACGGCACAGGCGCGCGCAAGTCGCACTAAATCCCTGTGCCGTAAAAAATTTCGCTGCGGCAAAACCATTTGCGGTGCCCGTTTGTCTATCAGTCTGGACACTTTCGGAAAGGAGAACACCCGTTTATGCTGGATGGAGAGCAGTTCACGGCGGCTGCGCTCTGCATCGGCGGAACGGCCTTTGCCGCCAGCGCGCAGAGCTGGTTCCCACTGCTGTTCACGCACGGCGGCGATGCGGGTTTGGAGGGCTATGTACAGATGGCGGACAACGCCAAGCTGGCCGACGAGAACGAGCATTACCGTCTGTCGGTGGAGTCCGTGCTGTTTGACGAGAGTGCGGGCACAGGCGTTATCAGTCTGCACCTTGAAAACAAACAGCAGGATGGCGTAAAGCCGTTTACACTCGCGCACCTGCTCGACAGCTACCGGAACAAGCCGGATATGACATGGACCACGCTGTCCTCGTGCTACGCCGAGGAGGGACAGCTTGCTTTCGAGGTCATGTACGGCGACAGCGGCTTCTGCGGCAGTGAATTTTACCTCGATACCGCGCGTTCGACCGACAACGACTACTATTTCGAGGGCGCATTTGCGATTTCGAGCGATTACAAGAAGGGAGCGGGTACTGCAAAGACAGTTCTGGCAGTCGATCTGCCGGAATTTCGGGAGATGCCGTACCGGACGAGTGAAAACGGCGATGTGACCCTGTCACAGATCGGCATCCGCACGGAGTTTCAGCGACACTTTCACGCAATAGAGCGACATAGTGGATGGTGCTGGCCACAGCGTGGATAAAAGCTGCCGTCTCGCCGGAGAAATTATGCCACCATCACGGACTTTCAGCTCCACTTTCACGGGCTAAAACTCCATCAAGCATAACAGTGCGCCGGACTGGGAGGACCAGCACGCTGTCAGATCAACAGGCTTCACCGACACGGAGTGTAGCGGAATGTGCTGAAACGTTTCGGTTCACCGTTCTTCTCCTTTTTCGGGTAATGGAAAAGCCGTACTCATTCGAGAACGGCTTTTGACTTATGCATCGGCAAAAAACAATCCGATTTATTTCGTATTTTTGTATATTTCTTGCCGATAATATGGTATACTGTAAATACAGCTATCCTGCTCGGAGGTGAGCATATGAACTATCTTTCTGTTGCAGAAACAGCGAAAAAGTGGAATATTTCCGAACGAAGTGTGCGAAATTACTGTGCACAGGAACGTATTCCGGGTGCTGTGCTGATCGGCAAAACATGGCACATTCCCGAGAATGCGGAAAAGCCTGCTCGTAGTAACGGCAAAAAAACGCCTGTCAAAACATTGCTTTCCATTCTGCAGGAAGAAAAACGAACCAAGTATGCCGGAGGCATCTATCACAAAACCCAAATCGACCTGACCTACAACTCTAACCACATCGAGGGCAGCCGCCTGACGCACGACCAGACACGTTATATTTTTGAAACCAACACCATCGGTGTAGAAAACGAGGTGCTGAATGTGGACGATGTGATTGAAACCTCGAATCACTTCCGTTGCATTGATCTGATCATCGATCATGCAGCCAGCACGCTAAGCGAGCATTTCATCAAAAAACTGCACCATATTCTGAAAACCAGCACCAGCGATTCCCGTAAGGACTGGTTCGCCGTTGGCGAGTATAAGCGCTTGCCAAATGAGGTCGGCGGTATGCAGACCTCACTTCCAGAAGAAGTTGCCGATAGAATGAAAGCTCTGCTATCTGACTATAACGCCGTTCCTAAAAAGACACTGGACGATATTCTGGATTTTCACGTGCGCTTTGAGCATATCCACCCATTTCAAGACGGCAACGGCCGCGTTGGACGGCTTATCATGTTCAAGGAATGTCTCAAATACAACATCGTTCCGTTTATCATAGAAGAAAACCTCAAGCTGTTTTATTATCGTGGTCTCAAGGAATGGTATAACGAAAAGGGATATCTCACGGATACCTGCTTAACCGCACAGGATAAGTACAAAGCCTATCTTGACTATTTCCGTATCCCCTACGAAAAGTGAACCAGAGAAGCCGTCCTCATTTGAGAACGGCTTCTACTGTACCGGCTATCTTACATAATATGGCTCATATTTTAGGAAACAGCTTGTACAAATCTCTCCTAAAAGTTGTTCTTATCCCATTGTACCAGATGAGCAGCTTTGCTCACGCCGCCGAAATAATTGAAAGCATGAACATAACAGTTCATCCAGTTCTCTGTTTTCATGTCATCGCAGGCTTCCGCATAGATATCGTGAATTCAAAAGGTTGTCGCTGCGTTCCGGCGAGGTGCTGCTATTTCTCCGGCAAGATGTCGCTGAAAGTCCGTGCAGGCGCCGTTGTATGGACGGTTTATGCATCTTGCTGCTATTGCAGGCCATTTAGTCGGATTTTACAATTTCAATCGGTCAAATTTCAGAATATCATTCAGTCAAATTAGAAAAGTCTAATCCGTCATATTTTATAAGAATCAATCATACCACATCTTCTAAAAAGTTAGAGAATGAGGGTTGATTTTCAGACTGAGGGTATATATAATAGTTACAGCATCAAAAAACGATTTATAGTTTTTGTACGGGGCGGCGTTGCGACGGCGTCCTAGTTTTTTATAATAAAAAGGTGCCTAATGATGGATCAGAAGCGACTTGAATATCTCCGTCAGGTGGAGAGGCATGCAGATGAAACCGGCTGGGTTGCTCCGCTGACCCAAGAAGATAAGGACCATTTTGCTTATTTGAGAAAGGTTTTCAAACGCTATAATATTGCTCCTTCTAAAGCAACCCCAACGGAGTATGACTTTGTGGTCGGAGTGTAATTATAGGATCTCAGAAAACGCAGATATATCAACGGTTTGCTGGTAGTTGGCAAGAGGTATTCATTCTTTTGAAAAAGCTCTCGATGCCTAAATCTTTATAGGTAATGGGAACCTACTACATTAGGCATAGCTAAATGCTATTATTACTTTCCATGTTGTCCTTTGCGCATCGGTTCGTCTGAATAGCCTGCGATGAAGCACTATGCTGAAACTCTGATTGTTTGACATTAAGTTGTAAAATATTAAATGCTTTTCCGCTTGTTCCGGTATCCGATGTATCAGTATATGTTGAGATGAGATAATCGAGATACTGTTCGGTTGGTTTATTCTCCATTATTTATATCCTCACTTTCTGATAACATATAGTGTGAATAGAAATATTGAGGATTATAAGCACGGTCAAAATAATGCTTTCTTTTTAGCCAAATAAAGCCATCGCATTTCGAGATAATCGCAACATCGATGGGCCCACCAACAGTCCCTATATTATTATCCAATGCAACCTTGCGCCGCAGAGAAGTGATATTAATCATCGATTCTGCTAATAAGGCTAATTCTTCAATGGGGAGCGTTGCTACAGATTGTGTGATAGGGAACAAATACTGTTGTTGGGCTTTTTGAACAATTTGATTAATAACATTTGATGTAATTCTACTAAGTTCCTGCTGAACCAATTGCTTTTTATTCTCTGCAAAAAAAGTATCATCAATGCTATTAACTCCGCTTTGGATTTGTCTTGGAAGTTCTTTGCCGATGTCGTTTATAAAGCTATCATTAATGCCAAATAGAAAAGTCTGCATTACATCTGTTTGTGCTAACGGGGTGATAGTTGACATTTGTTCCTCTGTAATTGCAACATTCTCAATAGTGGTATATCTTATTATATTATTTGCTATTCCAGATATGTGCAGATGCAACATTTGAGGAAATATATTGTTTTCTCCGTAGCCAGCAAAAGCCAATCCAACATAGCCATTACGCATAAAGTCCTTGTTGAATACGGAACATATTTTTTCCACAAGTTCGGCAAGTAAAGGCTCTCCAATCCAAGGAAATTGTACTGATATGTATTGCCTAATTTCCCCGCTATATGTATTCTTAATATAATCATGGAGTTCTAAATTCGGTATCGTAGCCAACTGATCAACAAACATGAGTGTTGCTCTTACAGTTTCAACCTGTATTTCTTGCAGTTCTTCTGCTGTGAGGTTGCGTTTGATTTCATTTATTTTTCGCTTAATAGAAAGTTGATAATCTCCATTCAAGCCATTTAGCAAATCAACATATACATTTGTAACATATGCTTTCTCGTTAGCCGGGAAACGAAATAGATTAGATTTCAGTATGAGAAACTGCAAAAAATCAGTCACATAGTCGGAGAGATTTGGGAACACTTTGTTTCTTAGCTCTGATTTATACTGCTTAATAATCAATTCCATCGGAATGCCCATCAATTCAGCATTAGAATAAATGATAACTCCAATAGGCGCTACTTTTGAAAGTGCAAAAAGTTTATTTGCAGAATTATGAATAGCTAAATGTTGCCCTATAGTAACTGCACTATCGGCAGCTAAAGCTATGGCGTTTTTGTTCATTATACAAATTCCAGCGCTCATGCTAAATACCCTCCATTATTCTAAGTAGCTACGACTATCATAATTATATCACAACAACTCGACATTTCCCACAATTATTCAAGGCTGTAAATTAAGAATATGTTTAAACTATTGAGAACAACGCCGCCCAACAGGACAACGGGCGGCGTTTTCATATATAAAACCATGAAGGGAGGTCACTTCCACCCGGCCAGTCTGCGGACTGGCTTTTTTTCATGCCACAAAAAGGAGGTTTGCAAATGGCAGATGATAAGAAAAATATTCCCGAGACAGCCCCGCCCGCCGAGGATCCCGCTCCCACGGTAGAAAATGTAGCCGTGCCGGAGCAGCCCGCTCCCGAGCCTGTGCTGACCGACGCGGAGGCGGTCATGCTGGAACATGAGGGACAGGCGGCGCTCTTTGAAATGGGCGAGGCCGTGCCTGATCCCGCCGACGCTGTTACTCACACCGAGGTGGAGGAGCCCGCCGCTCCCGAAGTCCCCAAGGCTGAAAAGGAACAGGAGCAGCCGCCCACTCCCGGCAAGGACGATCCTGCCCCGGCACATTCCGGCAAGATAGTGGATTTTGCCGCCGTCCGTGACGAGGCGGCCAAGGAGGAGAAAAAGGCGGTCAAGCAGAAGCCGCCCACGGAAAAGGCCAAGGCCGCAAAGCCCGGCAGAGGTCGCCCGTCCAAGGATGGCAAGGCCGCTCCCGGTAAGGCCAAGCCGTCCAAACCTCGGGACAAAAAGTCCCAAAGCAAGCCCATCCCGGAGAAGCCTGCCGTGGATAAGGGCAGCGCTCCCGCTGGTGCGGAGGTCACGCCGGAGCCGTCTGCGTCCCGAGACGCCACCCGTGCCGAAAAAGAGGAGATCGTCTATCTCAATCTGTCTGACCTGCATCCGTTCAAAAATCATCCCTTTGGTGTCCGGGACGATGCGGAGATGCAGGGGCTTGTGGAGTCGGTTAAGGCGGCGGGCGTCAATCAGCCCGCGCTGGTGCGTCCCCGTGAGGATGGCGGCTATGAGATCATCGCAGGCCACCGCCGCCAGCGGGCAAGCGAACTCGCCGGATTTGCGAATATGCCGTGTATCGTCCGCAACATGACGGACGATGAAGCCATCCTCGCCATGACGGATGACAACCTCCGCCACCGTGAGCGCATTTTGCCCACGGAAAAGGCGCAGTCGCTGAAAATGCAGGTGGAGGCCATCAAGCACCAAGGCTCCCGTCCCGGTGAGGAGGACAAGGACGCAGGAAAACGCTCCACGCAGGTCGTGGGAGTCCTGCAAACAAAAGTCAATAGCCAAAACGAAAAAAGTCTCGCAAAATTTGCGAGACTGAAAAAAGGGTATAGCAAAGCAGACTGGAGAAAAATCGCCAGCCGAGGATAAAATGCAGATTAACTTAGTCCTGAACTGTGTTCTGTATGTCGAATGCCTCGAGGCACTCCTTCACACGAGCGTAATAGATGCGCAGAAACTTGTTTTGCGCCGCCGTCATATGGACAAAATACGGTTTGCCTTCGCTGCGCTTCTTATCGAGAAATTGATATACCGGCTCATCTTCCGGCGCTTTTCTCAGATAGGTGCAGATGATCTGGTACAGTGTTTTTCTCAGATGAGGCGAACCGCGTTTCGTCGTAGCAGTGCTTTGCACCTCGTGCTTACCGGACTGGGCAACAGCTGGATCAACACCTGCAAATGCCACAATCGAACTGCGGCGAGGAAAGCGGCGCACATCACCAATCTCGGCCATAAGCTGTGCGGCTGTCGTTTCGCCAACGCCGTACATGGCACACACAGTATCATACTCAGGTAACTGCTGCGCAAGACGTGACATCTCTGCACGCAGCGCGGCTAACGTCATTTTACCTGTCAGCAGCTGCTGAGCAGCAGTGGTAATGAGCAGTTTCGTGTTGTCGTCCTTCGGCAGCGTGACAAAAACTCACAGCTTCGGGCATAGATTTCAGCGGCTTTTTCGGCTCTAAAATGATACCCCTTGCGCTTGCACCATTTCTCGTACCGAGTGGTAAATGCTTTCTCGCTGATGCGGCAAACACAGTCGCGATGCCAGAAAGTCATCACAAAATCAATCCATTTCTGGTGCCCGTCTGCACGAGACGGACTGGAAAACAGCTTATTTACACCGGGAAATGTTTGGTCTGTCAATGAGATGAGATTATTTTGCAGCGATAACACGGTTTTCATGTAGATGTTGTACTGGCGGCTGCACAGCTTCAATTGTTGTCTAATTGTACCCATAGGAGTATGTTCTCGCAGATCAACCCAGTTGTCAAGACCATACTTGGCGATTTTCAAGGAATCCGCCTTGTCGGTTTTGACCTTGCGGATAGAACCGGCGCCGCTCTGCTTGATATACAGCGGATTTAAAACACAGACGTAAATACCATATGCACTCAGCGCTGCTGCAGCGGGTTCGTGATAACGTCCGGTTGCCTCCATGACAACGCGGGTATCTTTGCCTAATGCAAGAATGGTATGTGCCATCTGGTCTAAGCCGGGTGCGGTATGAAAAAATTCCTGTGGCAGCAATGCCACTTCACCCATTGGCCGCAGGGCTGCCATCATGCTCTTTCCTTTGGAAACATCAATTCCTACTGCGTTCATCTTACTCCTCCTGTGTGATTGAATATAGCGTTCCGCCGTTTACTCATTGCCTGTTCAATCTCCTGGGGGACACGAGCGCACGATATAGTGGCTCTACCTGCGTAAATCGAATGCTGCGAATAAGAGAGGCGGCTGACGGACTCACTTACGGGCGTGTTAGCCCAAGGTGAAACGGGTCAGGCCATTACTCTCTTATTCTAACAGCTTCGGCTTTGAGATGGAAAAAGACGCGGCTGGCGGCCGCGCCTTAAACCTTAATTATTATTGTAGGAGGGCGAGGAATGAGATTTACCAACAGCCCCTATGAGGACTTTATGAAAGAAAAGAGCTACTTCAAGGGCGTCCCGCCCAACCTGCCGTCCAAAGGATCCCGCTGCGATGGCTGTCCCTACTGGCACGGGATCGGCTGCGTGTTCTGCTACCGGGAACAGCTCAAGCCCAAGATGGGAGAGAAAAATGAGCCGTGAATTGACCCGGAAGGAAAAGGCGGCGATCCGTAAGCTGGTGACAAAATGGTGCGCCAACTACGATAAAGACTATGGCTGCCTGCCGCTGGACTGTCCCTGCTATATGCTGGGCAAGTGCTGGACGGGCGCTTATTGCCGCTATTTCCGCGCGGCGGTGCTGCCCCTTGATCCTGTGCTGGAAAGGTCGCTGACCGTGGAGCGTATCACAGAAACTCGGCCTTGCCCGGTATGCGGCAGGGCTTTCCTCCCGGATGGGCGGCAGCGGTACTGCTCCCCGGTCTGCGCCGGAGCTGCCCTGCGGGAGCAGAAGCGGGCGTATATGCGCCGCAAACGGAGGTAGCGCGTGGAAAAATAGCCCCGGAAAACGCCTGTATTTACAAGGCTTTTCCGGGGCGCTTTCGGGGTGGGCGGTATGTTTTCCGTCCGCCCCTGTTTTTGCAGAAATGCTTTCCACATCCAAGCGCCGGAGCTTTGGGACATTTTGTCCCGAAGTCCCGGCTGAAAGGAGAAATAATGCCTAAATATTATGAGATCAGCGAGGCGGCGGCAAAGCGGGCAAAGGACATGAACAGCTATTCCGACTATGCCCCCGGCTCGGCCACCGCTGGCTATCAGCAGATGGTGGATGAAGCCTATGCGCTGGCAGAGAAACAAAAGGCGCAGGTCGATCCCATGTACCATGATAAGATTGATGCCCTTGTTGACCGCTACGCCCGCAGGCTGGCGGAAAACCTCAATGAGCGCAACGCCATTGACGCCCGTGTGCAGTCTATTCTGATCATCGGGGGCGGCAATTTCCCTGTGGCGAAAAAGGCCAAGCAGAACGCCGCCCAGGATCGAAATTACGGCGAGTATGCCGAAATTGAAAAGCTGCTGGACAAGATCCGCTCCACAGGCCGGGGCGGGATCA
>OGXW01001621.1_pt1 | contig 16852 bp, 14 predicted proteins | sample 1576341 | NCBI WGS metagenome assembly OGXW01 (sample SAMEA3541592, study PRJEB24748) | human gut metagenome | biome: human gut; feature: human-associated habitat; material: faeces | place: China | collected 2012
CACATGACCAGACAGAGGCTATGACTCTTGGTACCAGAATCGTTGTTATGAAAGATGGTGTTGTTCAGCAGGTAGATACACCACAGAACCTGTATCAGAAACCAGGCAACTTATTCGTTGCAGGATTCATGGGATCTCCGCAGATGAACTTCCTTGACGCTGTTATCTCCGAAAAAGGCGGCAACCTTATCGCTAAAGTTGGCGAGCATGAACTGGCTATCCCGGCTGCTAAAGCAAAAGCTCTTAAAGATGGCGGCTATGTAGGTAAAACAGTTGTTCTCGGTATCCGTCCGGAAGATATCCATGATTCTCAGATGTTCATCGAAGCTTCTCCAAGCGCACCGATGACATCCGTAGTTAAAGTTTACGAGCTTCTCGGAGCTGAAGTATTCTTATACTTCGATGTAAACGGAACTCAGGTTACAGCACGAGTTGATCCTCGTACAACAGCTAAAACCGGTGATCCGATCAAATTCGCATTCGATATGGAAAAATCTCATTTCTTTGATAAAGAAACAGAACTTACAATCTGCAACTAATTTCAGGAATCTTTTAATAAACCCGGGGAGTTTTCCCCGGGTTTTTATGTTATAATATAGAATTGGCTGCCTGATTACCTCAATCAGACAATTTACAAGGATTGCTATAAGCTGACTCATACCCCAAAAGAAAGGACTGACCTAATGAAAATACAACAGATTTTACAGAAATGCCTGACAGACTGGAAGAATATCAGCCAGCTTGATTTCTGTCTGCTGGATTCTGATAACAATATCTTTCTCTCTACCTGTGACAAAAAACTTCCTGCTGAATCAAAACTGGAAGAATTTCGCCAAAGCAGTGCTCTGTGTGTTTCCAATACAAGCTACTGCCTGTATAAGATCATGGAGAATCATTCTGTCTCCTACATTCTGATCGTATGGGGAAAAGCAGAAAGTACTGCTACCATCGGAGAACTGGCCGTATGCCAGGTACAGAGTCTCCTGGCTGCCTATGCAGAAAAAAGTGACAAGAATACCTTTATGCAGAATCTTCTCCTTGGCAGTTATTCTGATGTAGATGCCTTTAACCGCGCCAAGAAACTGCACATTACAACTTCTGTCCAGCGTGCCGTATTTCTTGTAGAAACCAAACAGACCAAGGATGAAAACGCCCTCGCTACGATCCGGAATATTTTCTCTGCCCGCACCAGAGATTTCATCACAGCTATTGATGATACAGGAATTATCATCATCAGAGAATTACAGTCTACAGAAACTTATGAGGATCTGGAATCAATTGCATATATGCTTGTGGATATGTTAAATACAGAAGCAATGACTTCCGCATGGGTTGCCTACAGTAATCTGGCAGAGGATATTTCCCGGCTTCCCGATGCATATAAAGAAGCACATACAGCCCTTGAAGTAGGCAAAATTTTCTACGCAGATAAGAATGTATTCGGATATAACCAGCTTGGAATCGGCAGACTGATCTACCAGCTTCCTGTTTCCATATGTGAAATGTTTATCGACGAGATCTTCAAAGAGGAAACTCTGGATTCTATTGACGAAGAAACCCTGATCACTATCCGTACTTTCTTTGAAAATAACCTGAATCTCTCTGAGACTTCCAGACAGCTTTATGTACACAGAAATACTCTGGTGTACCGCTTTGAGAAGCTGCAGAGAAAATTTGGACTGGATATCCGCGCGTTTGAAGATGCATTAACATTTAAACTGGCGATGATGGTTGTGGATTATATTAAATATTCCAAGAATCATCTGTCATAATCCTAAAAGCAAGTAACTTTTCGAAGCAGACAAATATTTACGAGGATTGCTATCGTTACTTGCTTTTGTATAATAAGCAGAATAATTTTCTCTATAACTCTCTATAATATAATAAAGGAATTCCCATTACAGGAATTCCTTTATCCTTCTGCAATTTCTGATATTTTATACCAGATCGTATTTTGTAATGTCCATTTTTACCTTTCCATTCGCCTGGAAGGAAATTCCATCTGCTTCCTGTTCTGTAAAGATTACCATGGACATTACCTGTTCACCGTCATTCACAAATACTTCCACACTATATCTGTCCAGAATCATACGAAGTTTTAATTCATCTGTCTTTCTATTTACCAGACAGCTTTTCTCATGAACTACTGCTCTTCTGCTTCCGGAAAGTTTTCTATCCAGCTTTAACACCGAATCTTCAGGACAAAAACTTAATTCTGTATGGAATTTTTCATTCTGCGCAAAACATACTGTAAATTTTCCATAACCTGTTTCTTTGTCTTCCGGGCTGATGGCAAGTTCCATATCTATAGTACGTCCCTGTACCCCTTTAAGCATAACCGGCTTGTCTTTGACTACAACGTTCCTATATTCCGTTTTATTCTTTCTGATTGCATCCAGTTCCCGTACCGGTTTCTGATACAGTCTTCCATTCTTCACAGATAATTCTCTGGGAAGACTCATCTGCGCAAACCATTTTGACTCTTCGCATCGATGAGAAAGAGTATCCCAGTTCTGCATCCATCCAATCATGATACGACGTCCGTCCGGTGCTTCTACAGTCTGCATTGCATAGAAATCAATGCCATAGTCAACAGACTGATGGTTCTCTTCTTTTAATGTATGCGTATCAGGATCCATTTCACCGATAATACAAAGGGTTCCATTTCCACTGTAATATTCCATTCCTTCAGCCAGCATATCCTGCGGACTGGTCAGAAGAACATATTTGCCGTCCAGTTTAAAGAAATCAGGACATTCCCACATTTTCCCATATCGATTTTTATTCTCTGCAAGTATACTTACAAACTTCCACTGAAATCCATCTTCACTGCTGTAAAGGAGAATCTGTCCACTTCCATCTGAAGGACGGTTGCCGACCACACAGTAAAAAAGCCCATCCTTTCCCTTCCATATCTTTGGATCACGGAAATCCACCTTACTTCCGCCTTCCGGCACATCCTGTCCGGTAAGTACAGGATTCTTTTCATATTTCTTATAGTCTGTTCCATCTCCCACAGCAACTGACTGTGTCTGTATATCTCTTACCGTGCCATCTTCCAGAGTTTCATGATCTACAGATGTATAGATCAGAAGCTGCTGTCCGTCAGGCAGTTCTGCTGCACTGCCCGAAAAGCATCCAATCTTATCGTATTCTTCGTCCGGAGCCAGAGCTACCGGAAGATATTCCCAATGCAGTAGATCTTTACTGACCACATGTCCCCAGTGCATACTGTCCCACTGTGTTTTATATGGATTATACTGGTAAAATAAATGATACTGTCCTTTATACCAGGAAAAACCGTTTGGATCATTCATCCATCCTACATATGGGCTTATATGAAAAGCCGGTCTTTTCTCTGAGGGTATTTTCCGACCATTCACTGCTTCGTATTCTCTTGCCTTATCTAAAATACTCTTCATAAATTCTAACCTCTCGCTGTCTCTCCCGGACATTATCTGACCGGGAGAAATCATTCACATTTTCATTATTTTTCCCACAGGCAAATTGCCTTACAGTGCCATCAAAGGAACAGGTTTCTATTTCTGTTCAGCATAATATGCATCCAGATACTTCTGATAAATCTTCAGATAATCTTCCAGTCCATAGGAATCCAGACTCTTGAGATATTCATCCCAGTCAGCATCTGTAAATCCATTCATGATCCAGTCAGATTTCTTTGCATTGATCGTTTTCTGAATATCAGCCTGAAGGTTGGACAATTCTTCTGTATCTTCTCTGTTCATAAATACGTTCGGATATACATATTCTGTGTGCATGTCCGGAGTAAAGTAGTCTTCAATCCAGTCAAGACGATACTGTGCATCATCCGGACAGGTTACATATTTATCATAATATTCATCCAGAACTGCCAGCGGTCCTCCTACAGACTCTGCCTCTCTTACTTCTACAGGGGAAGCATCTCCAAGAGGTGCATGTTTCAGCATATCTCCGCCTTCTGCGTTCTTGCTCATTTCAAAGATATCAAAGTCATCATCTTCACCGTAAGTTCCCCAGTTGTTCTGCGGGGACTGTATCGGATCATACATCTGGTCTAACCATGCACATACAAGTGCCGGATTCTTGGCAACTGCTGTTACAACACAACGTCCGCGGTCAAATCCACTTGTAAAGGAACCATTCTGCGGTGTCAGGTTTCTGGTATCTGCTGTAAGAACAGGAAGCGGAACCCAGTCTTCCAGGTTGTCAATGTTTGCTACATCCCAGCTAAAGCATACACCGTATCTTCCGGACTTTCCTTTGGATACATAAGTGGACCATTCCTGTGTAAATGCTTCCGGATCGATCAGACCTTCGTCATTGAGTTTGTTCAGCCATTCGATACCTTTTTTGTATCCTTCCTGTGTGGCAGAGCAGATTACTTTCTTATCGTCTGTAACTGCGATGTGTCTGGTTTTATCTGCATCTCCGTATCCTTCTCCAAATCCGTTGATCAGGATAGATGGATCCTGGTCTCCGTCATTTACAATACAGGACATTGGGATAATACTTCCATCAATACCAAATTCTTCCTGAAGTTCGGAGGCATGGTCACGGAATGCGATCAGAACCTGTTCAAATTCATCTACAGTTTCAGGAACTTCAAGATTCAGGAAATCCAGCCATTTCTTATTGATAAAGCTCATATTTCCCACTGTCTGGATTGCTGTTTTGCCTGAACCCAGCTGCTCGATCCACGGAAGTGCCCAGATATGTCCTTCTGTGTCTGTACACATGGTTCTGTATTCCGGATACTTATCAAAAACAGCTTTCAGATTCGGCATATAAGCATCTATGTAATCTTCCAGAGCAATGATGATTCCCTGGTCTGCATATTTCAGAAGATCACTGTCACTGAAACCTGCTGAAAATACGAAATCCGATAATTCCTTGGGGTTTGCCATTGCAAGAGAGATCTTATCACTCCACTGGTCTGACTGGATCGCATTCCATTTTACTTCAACATTTGTTTTTTCCTGGAGACGTTTGAAGATGGTTCTCTTATTCGGGTCAGACTCTGTGTTTGCCGGGTAGCTTGTCATACCGGAAATCTCTGTTTTTTCTTTCAGTGGAAATTCCAGTTCTGCTTTATCTACTTCCTGAAATTCTCCGTCATTAAGTGCAACTTTGCTCTTTCCACATCCTGTTATGGAAGCCACCATACAAATTGCCAGTGCTGCTGCCATAAATGCTTTTATTTTTTTTGCTTTCATACTCTTCTCCTCTCTTTATCCCTTGATAGAGCCAGCCATAATACCGGCATCAAAATATTTCTGGAAAAACGGATACATTACCAACAATGGTAAACTTGATATAATAATTGTTGCATATTTCAGAAGTTCTGCGAGCTGTGCTCTTGCTGCGGTACTCTGCATATCTGAGATCATTCCTGACTCCGGCTGGTTCTGGATAAGAATAGAACGGAGAACCAGCTGCAATGGCTGTTTTGCAGAATCATTCAGATAGATCATTGCATCAAAGTAACTGTTCCACATTGCTACAAACTGCCATAATGCCAGCACTGCAATAACCGGTGTACATACCGGAAGAAGGATCTTAAAGAAATATACCATCTCATTGGCACCATCTACTTCTGCTGCCTCACGAAGTTCAGAAGGAATTCCCTGATAAAATGTTCTGGCAATGATCATATTCCATACGCTGAAAGCACCAGGCAGGATAACCGCCCACATGCTGTCCAGAAGTCCCAGGTTGCTGATCAGCAAGTATGTAGGGATCAGTCCGCCTCCAAAGAACATAGTGATCATAAAGATAACATTGAAAAATCCTCTTCCCTTAAAATCGGCTCTGGACATAGGATAAGCTACAAACAGTGTGATCAATACAGATACAATTGTAAAAATAACTGAATAAACTACCGCATTTTTAAACCCGATCCATATCTGTGCATTGGAAATAACTCTCTGATAAGCTGTCAGTGTCCATTTGCTGAAATCAAAGGTAATTCCTTTATTCTGAAGAGTGATCGGGTCCATAAAGGATGCTACTACGATATAACACATTGGAACTACGATCGCAATTACAAAAAGTCCTAATAAAATATATCCTGTTAATAATAATGCCTTATCCTGCAGGGAGTATCTGGCAAATCTGCTTTTTTTCTTCATGATATTCTTCCTCCCTATAAACCTTTACCGTCATTCATTTTTGCAACAACTTTATTTACTATGATCAGCAGGATTACATTAATCACTGTATTAAACAGACCTACAGCTGTAGAAAAGCTGTAATCTCCATCCAACAGACCTTTTTTGTATACATATGTAGCAATGATTTCTGAAGAAGGCAGGTTCAGGTCTGTCTGAAGTGCATATGCTTTTTCAAATCCAATACTCATAATGTTACCGGCCTGGAGAATAAACTGGATGACTACCATATCTTTGATCGCCGGCCACTCTACAGCCTTAATCTGCTGGAAAATGTTGGCACCATCAATGACGGCCGCTTCCTTCAGTTCCTGACTTGCATTGGAAAGTGAAGCCGTATACATAATGGACGCCCATCCTGCACCCTGCCAGATACCGCTGATAATATAAATGGATCTGAATGCCTCCGGCATTGTCATAAAGTTAATGCTTGTACCCAGTAAAAGGTTTACCGGACCTGTTACGGAAAGAAAAATTCTTACAATACCGCACAGTACGATTACAGAAACAAAGTTTGGCATATAAAGGATAAGCTGGACTTTTTTCTTAATTCCTTTACTCTCAATTCTGTTTAACAGAAATGCAAGCAGGATCGGTATTGGAAATCCCCACAATAATCCGTAAATACTAAGCTTCAGTGTATTTACCAGATATCTCATAAAATCCGGAGATGACAAAAACCGTTTGAAATATGTCAGTCCTACCCATTCACTTCCCATAATTCCTCTGATCGGGTTATACCTCTGGAATGCGATCAGGATTCCGCCCATCGGTATGTACTTGAATATCAGAGTCAGGATAAGTGCCGGAAACAGAAAGATCACATAAAGCTGCCAGTGCTGTTTCACATAGACCAGTGTGTTATGAAGTCCCTGCTTTTTCTCTCCTTGTTTCTTTTCTGAAACACTCATAGTTTTTCCACTCATAGTTTCAGAATCTCCTCCTTTCTCCTTCTCCTGATAATTTTACATTTGCAACTATTCTTCTGACTTTTTTCACAATCATAGTTTGTGCATCTGTAAAATTATCTTTTTGATTTATAACATTGTTTTACCATATATTTTTACATTTGTCAATATAGCTTTTACACTTTGCACAACTATATTTTTATTTCCTATTGTATATTTATACTTTTTATCTATGTTCTGTTACATTTGTGACATTCTTTTATTTTACATTTTTACATTTATCATTTGACATTTCATCCATTTTACATTACAATAGTTATATATATAAGAAATAACTCCATAAAATCCATAAAATTATTAAAAAACAGGAGGTAATTATGCCTGAACGAGTAACCATACAGGATATTGCCGATGCCCTCGGCCTATCCAGAAATACAGTTTCAAAAGCAATCAATAATACCGGCATCCTGGCTGATGCCACAAAAGAAAAGGTTCTCAGAAAAGCAGTAGAAATGGGATATAAACAGTTTTCCTACGCTGCAACACTGGAAGATATCACAAATCAGAACAATGCTTCTGATCCACAGTCTAATAATAAGGAAATCGCACTGCTGACAACGAAGTTTCTGGGAGATTCCCACTTTTCTTCTACCATGCTTGACAAATTCCAGAGAGAAATCTCTCAGATGGGATACAGCCTTTCCATGCACCGTATTCTGGGAAATGAATTAAAGAGCCAGAAGCTTCCGGTCACCTTCGACGCTTCCAGAACTTCAGGAATCATCTGTTATGAACTTTTCGATCACGCCTACAGTCAGATGGTCTGCAATCTGGATATTCCTGTTCTCTTTGTAGATTCACCAGTCGCAGGTCTTGCTGCCCCCTTAAAGGCAGACCGGCTTTATATGGATAACCAGTCCTGTATCTACAGTTTTATACAGGAAATGATCCGACGAGGAAAAAAGAGTTTTGGTTTTGTAGGAGAACGTTTTCACTGCCAGTCCTTCTGGGAACGTTATATGGCATTTCGTGACGCCATGTTTCTTCTTGGGCTGGACTATAATGAAGATTATTGCATGTTGGAAAACAAAGAAGGGGTAGAAAATCCCGGTTCCGAAGATTATCAGGATTATCTTACCCGGTGTTTCGTGAAATTAGAAAAGCTTCCGGAAGTAATCATATGTGCCAACGATTTTGTTGCCATTGATACCATGCATGTGCTTCGCAAACTGGGATATTCCATTCCTGAAGATGTTTATATCTGTGGTTTTGATGATTCTCCGGAATCAAAGATTGTTATGCCGCCTCTGACTACCATCCACATTCACAGCCAGATCATGGGATTTTCCGCTGTTCATCTTCTGATATCCCGGATCAAAAATCCGTCTCTGAACTATCGCACCATATATACAGAAACCAGCCTCATTTATCGAGACTCCACCGGAGACTGATTCAGTTCCCAATCTGACAGGAGGTAATTATATTATGAAAAATTTCTTCAATCCGGATAATACAGTTATGCAGTTTATAACCAAAACAGCACTCAGCGTTTACCTGAACATTTTATGGTTCATCTGCTGCATTCCCGTTGTTACGGCCGGCGCTTCCACAACTGCACTTTTTTATGTCACTCTGAAAATGGCACGAAATGAAGAAGGAAACATCACCAAAGACTTCTTTCATTCCTTTAAGAGTAATTTCCGACAGAGCACAATCGTATGGCTTATTTTACTGGGAATTGGAATCATCCTTGGCATAGACGGCTATGTGTTATACCACCTGCGATTTGAAAATGTTTTCTGGACCATCATAACAGCTGTTTTTATTGTTGCAGTAATTGCCTATGCCATTGTTCTTCTCTACATTTTCCCATTAATGGCGCGCTTTGAAAACACTATTCCTGCCATGTTTAAAAACTCCATTATCACAGGAATGCGTTTTCTCCTCTGTACAGTTTTGATGATGGTTATCTATTTTATAATGACAGTGGTTGTAATCCGTTTCTTCACACCGGCAATTATCTTTGGCGAAGGACTCTGTGCATTTTTATGCTCCTGTCTTCTTTCCAACATTATGAAACTTCTGGAGGAAAAAAGTATTTCAGAAACTTCCAGTCCTTTACGTACATGATTTTTATAAAGGAGACTCGTTTATGACTTCCACTCATACCAGAATTTCCAATCTGCCAGGCACAAAAGCAAAAATTAGGTATATCTGGGATTATTATAAACTGCCGATTATTTTTGTATGTATTGTGATATACATCATAGGATATATTCTGTATGGACACTTTACAGAAAAAAATCAGATTCTGTCTGCTGCCTTTGTAAATTTCGTTCCAGGCGAAAAACTGAGTGAACAGCTTGGAAATGGTTTTCTTGACGCACAGAAAATTAATGATTCCAGAAATGAGGTTCGTCTGTACAAAAGTTTATATATTACAGATAACGAAAATAATCCTAACCACGAATACACCTACGCCTCCCGTATGAAGATCCTTGGAGCAATTGACAGTGAATCACTTGATGTTGTATTCATGAACAAAGAAGCATTTGACGCCTTTTCCCAAAATGGTTATCTCTGCGATCTTGAGAAACTGCTTCAGCAAAAAAATCCCGGATTATATAAGGAAGTTTCTCCATTTCTTCAGACAAATACAGAAATCCTGAACGATAATTCAGTAGATATATATCTGGACCCTTCTGTTACTTACTCAGCTGAGACAAAGGAATATCCCATGGGACTGGATATTTCCGAATCTGTCTATTTAAAAAATGCAGGCATGAACGGCACTGTTTATCTGGGAGTGATTTCCAACTCCCCTCATTTATCAGAAGCTGTGTCTTATATTGATTATCTTTTCAACAGTAATCTGTCATAATTCAGATTGCAAAAAGTGCTGTATCTTCTTTCCTGGAAATGAAGATACAGCACTTTTCATTTTTAACCAAATCAGGTAAGTCTTCTGCGATGCTTACGAGTCTCCACTGACTTTTATAGTTCTTATTTTATATCTTTCAGCAACATCAGATGCTCTGCCGGGAATAGGATATATTTCGGGACTTTTGCCTGCGGGTCTTCTTCGAAGTCTCCTTTCGGACACATCCACCAGACCGGCTGACAGTCTCCGCCTTTCTTGTTCTTCAGTAAATACTGATGTTCAAAGGTCGTTTCAATATATTCCATAACTTCCACTTCCATGTGGTTCTCTCCGCCTTCAGATGCACCTTTCATCCAGTGACCGCGGATTCCCACATGCGTAACATCATCCGGCACCACATCTTTGGTCTGCAGCATCAGATCCCAGTCCACTGCATAAATACTGTGTTTTCCCATTTTCTGTACAGTTGAGAAATTTTTACACCCTGTCAGTCTGGCTGCCTGCAGAATACCGGGTCGTTCAAAGAGTTTCTTGGTTTCTCCTGTAGTAAGTGCCTGACCGCTGTCCAGAATTGTCAGATGTCCGCAGAACTTGTAAGCCTCATCACGGCTGTGAGTGACCAGGATCATATCACCTGTGTACTCATTAAGAAAGTTCTGCATATCACGCTGCATGATATCTTTCAGATATCCATCCAGTGCTGAGAACGGTTCATCCAGAAGGATGACTTCCGGTTCTCCGATCATCATTCGTGCCAGTGCGACACGCTGCTGCTGACCTCCGGAAAGCTGTCCCGGATAACGTTTCTCCAGCCCGTTAAGCTGATAGCGCTCTATGTAATCTGCCACTTTTGCCTTAAGATGTTTCTTATCCCCTCTGTATCCGCATGCGATATTCTTCTCTACAGTCATGGTAGGAAAAAGTGCATAGTTCTGAAAAAGATAGCCAACCTTCCTCTCCTGCGGTTTCAGATTGATCTTCTTTTCTGAATCGAAAAGAACTTTATCATTTACAACAATTCTTCCTGAGTCCGGTGTCTGGATTCCTGCAATACAGCGCAGAGTCATACTTTTTCCGCTTCCGGATGCTCCAAGGATCCCCATTGGAGAACCATCACTCTCCAGCTTTACTTTCAGAGTGAAGCCATGAAGTTTCTTCTCAATATCCACACTGACTGCCATTACATCCACCTGCCCATCTTCATTCCCTTACCGGAAACGATATTGATCGCCGCAACGATCACAAATGAAATGATCAAGATCACAACTACCCAGAAACCGGCCATGCCATAATTTCCTGCCGCAGTCTCCGAAGCAATGGCAACGGAAACGGTTCTGGTCTTGCCAAGAATGTTTCCTGCGAGCATGGATGTAGCACCGTATTCTCCGATTGCTCTGGCAAAGGCAAGGACTGTACCGGATGCGATTCCGGGTCCTGCTGTCGGCATGACAACTGTCCAGAAGATTCTTCTGTCACTCATGCCAAGTGTCTTGCCTGCTGCGATCAGATTCACATCCACCTGTTCAAATGCAGCGCGTGCATTTCGATACATCAGTGGAAACGCAATTACAGATGCTGCGATCACGCAGCCCTTCCAGGTCTGTACGATCTTAATATCAAAATTATCCAGCAGAAATGCCCCGAACGGACGTCTCAGACTGAACAGCAGAAGCAGAATGAAACCGGCCACTGTCGGGGGAAGTACCAGAGGCATGGTCAGGATACCATCCAGTATGCCTCTGGAAACAGGTTTCATCTTCATTACCAGTCTCGCAAAGAATATCCCCAGAAAGAACGCGATCACAGTAGCCGCGAAACCTGTTTTCAGTGAAATCCATAAAGGACTCCAGTTTATTTCTGCCAGAAATTCACTCATTCTTATTTAGCTTCCTCTGTTATCTCTGTCTCAGCATTTGTTTCTGTGTCATCTGCTTCTTCTGTTGCTTCTGCGTCATCTTCCTCTGAAGCATCAGCATCCTCTGCTTTGTATGCTGTGAATCCGTATTTCTCGAATACTTTCATAGCGTCGTCAGATTTGATGTACTCAAGGAATGCTTCTGCAGCTGCTGTATCATCTTCAGATGCCTCTTTGTCTTCGATAAGACCTACCGGATAGAGAACAGGTGTCTTCAGTGCATCAGCCGGAGCTTCTGAGATAACGTCTACTTTATCTGCAACGGAAGCTGCATCTGTAGCATAAACGATACCGATCTCATTACTTCCTTCACTTACTGCTGCAAGAACTTCAGATACGTTCTTACCTTCATTGATCTCCATCTTATTTACTTCATCTGTAATTCCAAGGTTGTCAAAAATTTCTCTGGCATACTGTCCAACCGGAACACTGTCACCTGCAAGTGCAATATTGGCTGCATCTGTAATGTTCTCAAATCCTGTAACTTTTGTTTCTCCATCCTTAGGTTTGATCAGAACGACTTTATTCTCAAGGATATCTTCTACAGTATCTTTCTTAGCCAGATCTTCGTCTACCAGAGCATTCATCTGTTTATCAGCTGCTGAGAAGAAGATATCGCAACGTGCGCCCTCTTCGATCTGTGTCTGTAATGTGCCTGAGCTGTCTGCATTGTAGAGGATTTCAACATCAGGATATGTCTCATTGAAATCTTTCTGGATTTCTTCCATTGCATTGCTTAAGCTTGCTGCAATGAATGTGTTAACCTCACCTTTTAAATCTGCATCTGCTGCGAAAACTCCTGTGCTGAGCATTCCTACGCTCAGTGCTCCTGCCATCATTGCTGCAATAAATTTCTTTCTCATGTTTTTTACCGCCTTTTATTTGGTTTGATTTGGTTTGATTTGATTTTATTCAGTTTTGTTTCCTTTTGTGTCTATTGTACAAAACTTTTGCATTCTTGTCAATTTTATTTGTATATGTTATCATAGAAATGATAGCAGGCGGAAAACCTTATTATTACTGACAAAAATAACTTTCCTGCCTTTGCTCTGGTATCAAGTACATATATAGAAAAAATTAATAACCAGTGAGGTAATTATCATGAAATTAAGTGCACGTAATCAGTTAAAAGGAAAAGTAGTAAGCATCAACAACGGAGCTGTAAACTCCATCGTTTCTATTGATATCGGTGGTGGAAACATCATCACAGCAACTATCTCCTGCGCAGCAGTTGACGAATTAAACCTGAAAGTTGGTTCTGATGCTTATGCAGTGATCAAAGCTACTAATGTTATGGTAGGTATTGATGAATAAGCTTTTTACAGCTCAGGAAGTCGCAGACCGTCTGAAGATCAAGAAGACGACGGTCTATGAACTTATCAAGCGCGGTGAGCTGGAATCTTCCAAAATCGGAAAACAGCTCAGGGTCAGCGAAGAACAGTTGACACAGTATCTTAACAGAAGCAGTTCCGGCAATTTCGGAAGCGGGCAGGATATTCCGTACACTTCTGTTAATTTTGAACCTGAGAGCTCTCTGCTGAAGAGGGATTATCTGCTTCATTCCAGTGGTATCATTTTAGGCGGCCAGACTTCTGCTGCCCTGGAACTTCTTCTCGGCAAAATGTCCGCTCATCCTGATGGGCTTCCTGTCCTGCAGTCTCATATGAATGACTATAACGGACTTTATTCCCTGTATTTCGAAAAGGCACATATCGCTGCTACCAGTCTGGATGTAGATGATATCCGTCACCTGGTTCCCGGAATCCCGCTGGTACTTCTTTCTTTATATAAATACTCTGTCGGCTTCTATGTACCAGCCGGAAATCCTGAAAAAATTTCTTCTGTGGAGGACCTGACGGATCCGAAAGTTGTCTTTATGAATCGTGAAAAGGGAAGTGCCCGCAGGGTTTATCTGGACCGTCTGTTAAAAAAACGGGGAATCTCTTCTGAAAAGATCAGCGGATACAAAAATGAAGCTGTCTCTGATATGTCATCTGCATCTGCTGTTTTTGAGCACAGAGCGAATGTTGCTTTGGGAGAAGAAATGATCGCACGTTATTTTCCGGGACTTGATTTCGTCCCTGTAACTGATATGCAAATGTATCTGGCAATTCCTGCGGAATCTGTGAGAAAGCCGGGGTTCTCTGCTCTTGTGGAAATTGTACAGTCTGAAGATTTCAAAACTGAGATTTATCATCTGACAGGTTATGATACCTCTTATACCGGCGAAATAATCTGCATATAAGAAACCTGTAACATAATAAAAAGCCCTGCTGTCCGGGATATACGCTTATGACGTACATTCCGCTTATACAGCAGGGCTTTTCTTATATATTATTTACGAGGACTGCTACAAAAAGTTCTTTTTATAGCATTAACCAAGAAGTGTTTTTCCGATAAAGTATCCAAGCACCAGAATACCAAGTGCGATTCTGTACCATCCGAATGCCTTAAAGTCATGTTTCTTTATGTATCCCATCAGGAATTTGATCGCGATGATGGAAACTACAAATGCCACTACCATTCCCACGATCAGGATCATCACCTCTGTTCCTGTGAAAGAGAAACCGAATTTCAGGATTTTCAGAAGACTGGCTCCGAACATGACCGGGATTCCCAGGAAGAAGGTAAATTCTGCTGCTACTGTACGGGAGGTTCCTGCAAGGATACCACCGATAATGGTGGAACCTGAGCGGGATGTACCCGGAACTACGGAGAGTACCTGGAACAGACCGATGATGAATGCAGTCTTAAATGACAGATTTTCCAGATTTGTACAGGTTGGTCTTCTTCTCTTGTTATAATTCTCAATGACAATGAAGAGGATACCATATACGATCAGTGCAATGGCAACTACTACATAGTTATTAAATTTCTCTTCAATGACATCATTAAACGGAAGCGCGATAACAATCGTCGGTATACAGGCTACTATAATTTTAAACCAGAGTACCCATTTCTCTTTATCACAGAACTTCTCCACAAAAGTAAGAATTCCTCTGGATACTGCACCATGCCTGTTAAGCACTGCCTGCTGTTTCTTTGAAATTGGTCTGATATAAAACGGCCACAATTTGTTCCAGTAGAGAACTACAACCGCGAGGATCGCACCAAGCTGGATCACTACGAAAAACAGATTCTTAAAATCCTCTGTCACATTCAGTTTCAGAAACTCATCCACCAGGATCATATGTCCGGTACTGCTGATCGGGAGCCATTCTGTGATTCCCTCCACAATCCCAAGGAAAATGACCTTTAACAGTTCAATAAAATCCATAATCTTTCCTTTCTTACAGCATTCATCTATTTTCTTTTATCTGCTTATATGATTATATTACACACCATGATGCCAGCACAACTGTAATTTGCAATTTTCGTACAATAGCAATTCTCATATAAGATAAAATATGACAGCAGCTGCCATCTTCCACAAAGAAAATGCAACTGCTGTCTTTTCATTTTATACTATATCATTTATCTGCTTTAAAATTATCTTCTTGCTATCGTAGCAATATCAATAAGAGATAATTTATTCAGATCTGTGTTCTCAAGGCTGGTTGCCAGTGCTTCTGCTGTATCCAGAGAAGTGAGGACATTGACACCTGTCTCGATGGCGTTACGTCTGATGACAAATCCGTCTTTCTGATGCTCAACACCCTGCGGCGGTGTATCGATGACAACATCAATCTTATGGCCAAGGATAAGGTCCATAAGGTTCGGTGCAGGCTGCTCCAGTTTATTTGTACGGATAACCTTGATTCCGTTTTCTTTAAGAACTTTTGCAGTTCCCAATGTAGCGTAGATTCTGTAGCCAAGTGCTTCGAATCTTCTTGCGATCGGGATGATATCCTGTTTGTCTTCGTCCTTGACTGTGATGATCATGTTCTTATATTTCGGAAGACGAATACCGGCTCCGATAAATGCTTTGTAAAGTGCTTCGTTGAATGTCTCAGCGATACCAAGGCACTCACCTGTGGATTTCATTTCCGGTCCAAGGCTGATATCAGCACCACGGATCTTCTCGAAGGAGAATACCGGCATCTTGATCGCATAGTGTTTTGCCTCCGGCTGAAGTCCTGGCTCATAACCCATGTCTTTCAGTTTGTATCCAAGAATTACCTTAGTTGCAAGCGGAACGATCGGGATTCCGGTTACCTTGCTGATGTACGGTACCGTACGGCTGGAACGCGGGTTAACTTCGATCACATATACATCATCTCCAAGAACGATGAACTGGATGTTGATCATACCGATAACATGCAGTGCTCTTGCAAGACGTTTGGTGTATTCTGCGATTGTTTCTTTTGCTTTCGCGCTGATGGTCTTAGCCGGATATACGGAGATACTGTCACCGGAATGGATTCCGGCACGTTCGATATGCTCCATGATACCAGGAATCAGAATGTCTTCTCCGTCGCATACGGCATCAACTTCGATTTCTTTACCCATCAGATATTTATCAACAAGGATCGGGTGTTCCTGTGCAATCTGGTTGATCACACCGATATACTCTTCTACATCCTCGTCACTTACAGCAATTCTCATACCCTGGCCGCCAAGTACATAGGAAGGACGAACCAGAACCGGATAACCAAGTTCGTTGGCTGCTTTCTTTGCTTCCTCTGCGGTAAATACAGTGTGTCCCTTTGGTCTCGGGATCTGGCACTGTTCAAGGATCTCATCGAAGAGCTCACGGTCCTCTGCTGCGTCAACGTTCTCAGCAGATGTTCCGAGAATCTTCACGCCCATCTTTGTAAGTGCTTCTGTCAGTTTGATTGCTGTCTGTCCACCGAACTGTACGACTGCTCCGTCCGGTTTCTCGATATTTACTACATTCTCAACATCTTCCGGTGTCAGAGGCTCGAAATACAGCTTATCTGCAATATCAAAGTCTGTACTAACTGTTTCCGGGTTGTTGTTGATGATGATGGTCTCATAGCCTTCTTTTGCAAATGCCCATGTACAGTGTACGGAACAGAAG
>OGXW01001635.1_pt1 | contig 16775 bp, 16 predicted proteins | sample 1576341 | NCBI WGS metagenome assembly OGXW01 (sample SAMEA3541592, study PRJEB24748) | human gut metagenome | biome: human gut; feature: human-associated habitat; material: faeces | place: China | collected 2012
GCATCTCCATTTCTCTTTTGAGAAATTCCGATGTACTCAACTGGCTAAAGCCATAATACTTAGAACTCCGGCTATAATGGCCGGCGGTTCTTCTGACCGTAAAATCCGGTGTTTCTAATCACACCGCGTTTGACATCCCTGATGATCCGTGTCTTTCCAAGTTTGGAGCACTCCGCCGGATGAGTCCGCACGCCACAGACAATTTTAGAGCTTTCGTGTGGCGCTTATACCGCTGCTGAACAAAACATAATCGCGCGAAGCCGATGTTTGAATTGGCATCTGCCATATTTTCAATAGCAGATGCCAACGAGTTTCGGTTCGCGCGATTTTATATTGTCTGTGAAGCAGCGGCATTAGCGCCACTAGCAAGGTCGCTCATTGTCTGCGGCGTGTCGGACACAGTCGGCGGAGTGTTCAAACGTGGCAAAGACACAGAATAAGATGTCAAACGCGGCATGAAAGAAACACTCGCATTTTCCTCCAAAGAAGAACCCCGTCCATTACAGACGGAGTTCTCTCATCACGCGTATTTTCCAGAGTATTCCATTCTGCCCGCTCCGTCAATCCGCGGGCAGCTCTTTTAAACAATCTGATATACTTTCAGTTCAAACCAGAAGGTAGAACCTTTTCCCACTTCGCTCTCTACTCCGTAGCGTGCATCGTGCAGTTCCAGAATATTTTTTACGATCGAAAGTCCGAGTCCGGTTCCCATGACCGCCCGCTTGTGTGTCTTGTCCACCTTATAGTAGCGGTCCCACACATACGGGAGCGCCTCCGGAGCGATTCCCTCGCCGCTGTCCGTCACTTCGATCCGCACATATCCGTCTTCCCGCACAATCTGACGCACCCAGATCTGTTTGTCATCCCCGGTGTAATTGATTGCGTTATTGACCAGATTGTAGATGACCTGAAAGATTTTGTACTCGTCCGCCTCCACCATGACCATCTGGCCGTAGGAGAAATCAATCTTATAACCATCCTGCTCTTTTAACTTATTATACCGTGCAAATACAGACTGAATACTCTCTGTCAGGTTGTAGACCGTGGCATTTTTTTCCAGTACACCTGCCTGAAGCTTGGAGATGTCTAACATATCATTGACGAGATTGGTCAGCCGCTCCGCCTCATCAATAACCACCTGCACATTTTCCGGAGAATTCTCCCCCGGCAGATCACGCATGACCTCTGCGTAGGCAATGATCATCGTGAGCGGTGTCCGCAGGTCATGTGATACATTGGCAATCAGTTCCCGCCGCAGGCGCTCGCTCTTTCCAAGTTCCCGCGCAGTCATATTCAGGGTATCGGAAAGTTCCGCGACCTCCCGGTAATCGGTTCCGTCAAAATGAACGTCAAAATTGCCGCCTGCCATCTCCTTCGCGGAGGCATTCAGACCGATCAGGGAACGTGACACTTTTCTTGAAATCAAAAGTGCAATACCGAGCGAGAGAACAATCATGATGACTGTGATCCATACCAGTTCGGCACGCAGTGTATTGACCGTCGCATCCACCGGCGTCAGCTGCGCGTTCACAAACAGGATTCTCTCATTTCCATCGATCGAGACGACGTTCACGTAAATGACGCTCTCAATCCGTTCCTGTCCGTGATTCTGCATAAAACCGTTCTCCGCCGGCATCCCCACAGTCTCCTGCTCTGCGCCGTCGGCTGCACCTGGGACATTTTCTGCTCCCGCCCCTGCCACATCGACTGCATCCGGGGAGTTTCCCGCTCCTGTGGCACCCGCTGCCGCATCCGGGTTCATCACGTCCTGCGGATTCTGAAAATCATTCTTCCCGATATCTCCCTCAAATTCCAGCTTCGTGCTCCCGCCCTTGCTTTTGGCATCTTCGTACAGCTTTTGTATCATCTCCTGCGGCATCTCGCACAGCCTGGAATTTGGAATATATTCTGCGCTGTAAATGGTATTCCCGTCCGTATCCGTGACAAACACGATCATGTTATTCTGCGCCGCCAGCGCATCGATCTGTTCTTCAATGTTCTGGGAATCGCTCTGTAAGACCGCAATCACTTCCGAGGTGAGTTCCAGTGCCTCCTGGGACTTGATCTTCTTATAGAACCTGTCCAGATAACAGATCTGCACAAGCCACAGCACCGTCAAAAGGATTCCGGTAAACACCAGAAGATAGAAAAAGATTTTCCATTTGATACTGATTTTTTTATGCTTCAAACCGGTACCCCACCCCTCTTAACGTAACAAGGAACTTGCGGTAGTCCCCAAGGCTGCTGCGCAGCAGCTTGATATGGGTATCCAGCGTACGGTCGTCCCCGTAATAATCATATCCCCACACCTCGGTAATCAGCTTTTCACGCTCCAGTGCAATATTCCGGTTCCGCACCAGATAAAACAGCAAGTCGTATTCTTTCGGAGAAAGTTCGGCGCGCTTTCCATCCACCGTCACAGTCCTTCCGGTAAAATCAATGACAAGCCCCTCCGCCTGAAAAATCTCATGCCCGTTCGTGCCTGCGAAATCTCTTCCGCCGTTGCGGTCAATGACCACTTTTACACGCATCATAAGCTCCTTCGGAGAAAACGGCTTCACCACATAATCGTCAATTCCAAGTTCAAATCCGTGAATCTTATCATACTCTTCTCCGCGTGCCGACAGCATGATCACCGGAATGTTTTTGGTCTTGCGGATCTCCCGGCAGGTTGAAAAGCCGTCCAGCTCCGGCATCATAATATCGAGAATAATCACGTCAAAATCCTGCTCTCTGCAGAGCTTTACCGCCTCCATTCCGTCTTTTGCCTCGGTAATGTCGTACCCCTCGAACTCTCCGTATTTTCTTATAATCGCCCTGATTTTTTCTTCGTCATCTACTACCAGTATTCTTCTCATAACGCAGATACCTCCCTGTTTTTGACATCATATCGTCGCAATGTGACGTTCCTGTGAATGCCATCTGATGATTCGGAGAATCTTTTATAAAAACTGTTCCCTTGCCTTGCGCAGCTGGGACTGGAACCACAGAAATGCCGCCAGGAAGATTAAAAGTTCAACCACGTTGAACGCTCCGAGCGATACCACTTTATCATTGATAATTCCAAGGACACCCACAGCGATAATCAATGCGCCGAACACTGCCTCTTTCCAGTAAATAAACGCTATGAACTCCTTCGTTTTTCTGCATCTGGCGATCTCCTCCGCCGTGATGACCGCCGAGCTGATCTTCCCTGTCTTTTTCATCTTAAGTGCTGCTCCGATCATATATACCCCGAAAATGGCGATGACCACATCAAATATCAGCATTACATCCATTCTTTTATCCTCTCATTCCAGCCGACTGATTCGACATATTTATTTTACATTATCTATCTTCTTCTTACAAAATTCAATATATTCATTGAACTATTTTTCTTGTTAGTGTAAAATAGAAGCGAATATAATTATGATGACAGAGGAGATGCATTATGATGTTAAATGGCATTAAGATTCTCATTGGCGACGACTCCATACTTGCAAGAAAGCAGTTAAAGGATATTGTTTCCACATATGGTACTCCGGTGTTTCTGGAAGCTTCCAATGGACAGGACGCCATCGACCTCTACAAAAAAGAGTCACCTGAATTGGTTTTCCTTGATATTGTCATGCCTGTAAAGGACGGCATTTCTGCCATTACCGAGATCAAGGCATATGATAAGGATGCTGATATTATTGTCGTTTCATCCGTCGGTACTCAGACACAGTTAAAAGCTGCCATTGAAGCCGGGGCTAACGATTTTATCCAGAAGCCGCTGAATGCAGAACAGATTCATCACATTATTTCTTCAAGATTTGAAGGGAGATAAGCTATGTACGCTCAGTTTTTCGGAAATTACTTATTATCACACGGTGTCGTTACCAGGGAGCAGCTGTTAGAAACCATGCATCGGAAGTCTTCAACCAAGATCAAACTTGGCACTCTTGCCATTCATGCCGGATATATGACCGCAAACGAGGTAGACCGTATCGTCATTCTTCAGACACACGAGGACAAGCGTTTTGGTGAACTCGCTATTCATGAGGGATATCTCACAGAGGCGGAAGTAACTAAGCTTCTCGCAGAGCAGAAGCCGGATTTTCTTCTTCTCGGACAGGCACTTGTGGACGAAGGACTCATCAATAATCAGCAGCTGCAGGAGTTGATCATTGATTATCAGTCAGAGAACGAACTGGACGATTACAGTTACTCCGAGGAAGATCAGGATGCCATCCGCCATATGATCGAGAACTTTTTCATTCTCGCTGAGCGTCCGCTCTCAAAGTATGAAATCTCTTTTTTCCAGCTTTTGTTCAATAATCTCTATCGGTTTATCGGAGATGATTTCACACTGGTTTCTCCGAGCAGTTGCAAGGAATACCCGACCAACTACTGCGTATCACAGAAAGTAAGCGGATCGTTTTCCATCCGGACTTATCTCGATATTCCAGAGAATACATGTATTGCTTTTGCATCCAAGTATGTCAACGAAAACTTTACAGAATTTGATGAGTATGTGCGTTCTTCTGTAGAAGATTTTATCAATCTGCACAATGGTCTGTTCTGTGTCAATATGTCAAACGAGTTCTCCATGAATCTGTCACTGGAGGCTCCGGTTGTAGAAGAAAAAGATCTGCTTACCTTTGAGCATGAGACTTATCTTCTGCCGGTTTTATTCCCGTTTGGAACGCTTCACTTCATCTTTGAAATCTGTTCCGAAAAATAGTCCGTTACCCATATGATTTTCTAGCAATCAAAAAAGCTGCACACACGGGTGTGCAGCTTTTTATGCGTTTCACATTTTTCAATTAGATTTTCAGAAAATTCTTTACCACCTGCGGCATCTCATCCACTTCACACACGGTATCGTGAAGCACCTTCGCATTGCGGATCTCCTCAATCGCCTGCGGAACGGCTACGTTCGCAATCCGGCTCAGCTCATCCACCAGTTCAAAATCGGACATGCTGTCGTACTTGTGGTCAATGGCATCCATCACACTTCTCGTAAACTTAAACGGGCTTGCCGTGGACGCAATCACGGTCTTGGTGTCTACATCGCCGGTATCCTTTTTGTATTTTCCATATACACCGGCAGCAACCGCTGTATGTGTATCAATCACGTAGCCTGTCTTCTCATAAAGTGTACGGATGACCTCTGCCGTCTCCGTCTCACTTGTGTAATTGCCATAGAAATCCTTAAGCTGTGCTCTCATCTCCGGCGTGATCTCGTATTTTCCGGTGGTCGTCAGTTCTCTCATCAGCGCGGCATTCTTCTCGGCGTCGTTTCCCGCAATGCGGTAAATCAGACGCTCCAGATTGCTGGAGATCAAAATGTCCATCGACGGTGAGCTTGTCAGCATAAACTCACGGTTCTTGTCATATGTGCCTGTGGAGAAGAAATCATATAAAACTTTGTTCTCGTTGGACGCACAAATCAGCTTGGCAATCGGTATTCCCATATTTTTCGCATAAAATGCAGCCAGAATATTGCCGAAGTTGCCGGTAGGAACAACGACATTCACCGGCTCATCCTTTGCGATCACGCCATTCGCATAGAGCTTCGCGTAGGCGTAGACATAATATACAATCTGCGGTACAAGTCTTCCGATATTGATGGAATTCGCGGAGGAAAACTGATATCCGGCAGCTTCCATCTCTTTTGCCAGCGCCGCATCCGAGAACATCTTCTTCACGCCAGTCTGCGCCTGGTCAAAGTTTCCGTGAATGCCGACAACAAACGTATTGTCACCCTTCTGGGTCACCATCTGCTTCTCCTGGATCGGGCTTACACCGTTCTTCGGATAGAATACAATGATTTTCGTTCCCGGAACATCGGAAAATCCTGCCAGCGCTGCCTTTCCGGTATCTCCCGAGGTGGCAGTCAGAATCACGATCTCATTCTTTACATGATTCTTCTTCGCAGCGGTCGTCAGCAGATACGGCAGAATGGACAGTGCCATATCCTTAAAAGCGATCGTGGAACCGTGGAACAGTTCCAGGTAATATGCGCCGTCCGCCTCCACAAGTGGTGCGATCTCTTCCGTGTCGAACTTGCTGTCATACGCGGAATTGATACAGTGCTTTAACTCCTCCTCGGTAAAATCCGTCAGAAAACGCTTCATCACTTCATATGCCGTCTCCTGATAGGACATTTTGCCAAGTTCTTCCATCGGCACATCCAGCGCCGGAATCTGTGTCGGTACAAACAGTCCTCCGTCATTTGCCAGACCACGCAGGATCGCCTGCGATGCCGTTACTCTTTCCTGTGCGTCTCTCGTACTTGCATACACTAATTCCATCTTCATAATCCTCTTATCTCTTTCTTCTTGTAACATGCGATGTACAAAAAAAATGTACAGTCTCTTATATACTTAACTCACATTATATAAGAAACTGTACATTCATGTCAATGCACTAACGTACTAAAATATTATACATTTTTAAATCGTCCGGCTTCTCCCTTTAAGCGGTCGCTGATGCTCTGATTCGTCTCCATCTCCGAATGAACGGTGTCGATATTGGATACCAGCACCGTCGTGCTGCTCGCCGCATTTCCGACACTATTTGCACTCTCCTCGATCGCTGTGGAAATGTCGCGGATGGAATCCACCGTCTTCTCCATGATCTGCTGCAGACTGCGCGCCTTCTCCTCAAAATGATCCATCGTGGTATTCACATACGCCGCATCATCCCGGTACTGTACGCCGTTTTCTACAAATCGGTCATAATCCGGCATGATCGTCCCGTCGATGTATTCGACGATCGCGTTGGAATTGTTGGCGAGCTTATTCACTGCCTGCGTTACCAGCGCGTTGATGGACTGAATATTGTTCGCAGTCTCTCTGGTGGAATCCGCCAGCTTTCGTATCTCATCCGCGACAACTGCAAATCCTTTTCCGGCTTCGCCTGCTCTCGCCGCCTCAATGGAAGCATTCAGTGCAAGGAGGTTCGTCTGGCTGGATACGCTTAAGATCTCCTCCGTCAGCTCGTTGACGCGATCCACACTCTTGCTCTCCTCAATGGCAGCCTTTAAAGTCTCGATGATATCCGTAATCATCCGGCTGGTCGTCTCCTTGTTGGCAACCGCTTTCTCCTTCATATCCTCCGCGCGGCTCTGCATCTCGGTCGCATAGGAGTTCATATCCTGTGATTCTTTTGTAATCTCATTCACATCCTGCCCGATCTGTGCCACATTGGCATTGACCGTGTTGACGGCAGATGCCACTTCCTGCATGGTAGCCGAGAGTTCCTCCATCACGGCAGAAATATCGCAGGCATTGGAATTGGCGGTGCCGACACTGCCCGAAACGCGCGATACGATCTCTCCCATCTCCCTAGAGTCAATCACAATGCGGCTCATAATCTGCTGCAGGGTCTCTAAGAACACGTTGATGCCGCCGGCAAGCTGTCCGATCTCATCCTTACTCTTCAAAGAGATTCTGTGTGTCAGATCCCCGTTGCCGGACTCGATCTCTTTTAAAATATCATTCAGCTGTGTCGTCGCACTCTTGACCGGATTTACAACGTTGCGTACCGATCCGAGCACCGCAACGACAAAGAACAACAGCACAAGTACAAATGTGACACCGCTGACTGCCCGTGAATTATTGTATACAGATTCCTGCTCCGCCACGCCGGCATTCACATTTGCTTCCATATACCCTTCCAGCTCCGTGAGCACCCCGTCCACATTCTCACTGGTCGGCGCCAGCACCGTGTTGCAGATCTGTCTCGCCTTGTCCTTATTCCCGCGGGAAATAAAGTCTGCAATCCGGTCATAGACCTCGGTGTAATCGGCAAACTTTTCCCGAAGCGTCTCCATTGCCGCAGCTTCCTCCTGCGTCTGTGTCAGCGCCTCATAGGAATCAATCGACGTCTGAATGTCCGTGCGGTACTGATCCACCTGCTCCATCAGCTGATCGCGCTCGTCCTTGGACGTGGATACGCACATCCGGTATGTGATTGCATCAATGCTCTTAAAATTCGACGAAATGTCATTTAGCAGCATCAGCTGATCCACCGTTGTGTCACTGATCTCCTTGCTGCTGGTATGCAGCTCATTGGCATTTTTTAATCCGGTTACCGCCGAAATGACTGCAATCACTGCAAGCAGCACTACCGGGATCAATACTTTTGTTGATATTTTTTTCATTTGAAAATGGCCCCTTCCAAAATATATGACATCCTGCACACATCTAACTCTTCTTAGTATAGCAAAGTTGTATATTTTCGTCAATCGGGTTTCCGCTATTGCATCCCGTCTTTCCTTCTGTTATTCTATACTCATCACAAAAGTGTATCCTAATGCTTATTTACATAATATTTTTATGGTAAACAAGAGGTGACCTATGACGCAGGGTGTATCCATCGCCACAAAAAAAGACGGCACGGTCTACTACCGTGCCGGTCTCTATTACAAAAATAAACATATCAGTCTCGGAAGCTATGCGGATGAGACCACCGCAGGCAATGCCTATCTGGAAGCACTTGCCATTCTGGGCTCTTTGGATCAGCTGCCGGAAGATTATATTGAGCAGCCCACAACCCTCTCCTTTGAAAAAATCATCGTGCTTTTGAACTTCCGCAACAACGGCATTTACTTTAAGAATCCGATCTACCTGCGCAACGGCTATTTCAGCTACTATCTCTCGCGCATCGAGGAGTTAAAGTTTGACGTTGACGACCTGTTCTACTATTCCAGCCGCAAGATCCAGAAACGGCAGGGGCATCTGTTCGTCAGCGACTATGGCATGCAGTATTCCATCCTCTCCCGCTACGGCATCCGCCCTTACGCTGTTGCCGGAAGAGACTATCAGTTTGTCAACGGAGATAACAGTGACTTCCGCTATTCCAATATTGTGATCGTCAACCGTTACCACGGGGTGCTCCAGTTTTTAAAGAACAGACTCCCGCGGTACCGCGCCGTCATCCACATCAATGGCAATTACCAGATCGGCAGCTACTCCTCCGAGGAAAAAGCCGCCATTGCCTACAACAAGGCCGTTGATCTCGCCCGCGCGGCAGGCATTCAAAAAAATTTCCCGGAAAACTATGTCGATACGCTCTCCCCGAAGGAATACGCAGATATCTACACCGGTCTTAAAATCTCCAGGCGCTATCTGAATTATCTGGAACAGATTGCCCAAAAGGTTAATTCTATTTCTGATTGATATAATTGACCAGCCCTTCGCAGTCGATAATCTTCTGCATGAACGGCGGGAATGCCTGCCCCTGATAGGAAGTGTTCTTCGTCTTGTCCGTGATGATGCCGGAGTCAAAATCAACCTCAACCTCATCTCCTGCCTCGATCGCTTTTGCCGCCTCCGGGCACTCGATAATCGGCAGTCCGATATTGATCGCATTGCGGTAGAAGATTCTCGCAAATGTCTCCGCGATGACACAGCTCACGCCGGAAGCCTTGATGGCGATCGGCGCATGTTCTCTCGACGAACCGCATCCGAAGTTCTTATTTGCTACGATAATATCGCCCGCTTTTACCTTTTTCACAAAATCCTTGTCAATGTCCTCCATGCAGTGTGTCGCCAGTTCCTTCGGATCAGAAGAATTCAGATAACGTGCAGGAATGATGACATCCGTATCGACATTGTCTCCGTATTTAAATACATGACCCTTTGCTGCTTTCATGCTCTGTCTCCTTTCCTCGCCTATGCAATCTCATCCGGTCCGGATAACTTTCCGGTGATGGCGCTTGCCGCCGCCACAGCCGGACTTGCCAGATAGATCTCAGACTCCACGTGTCCCATTCTGCCGACAAAGTTCCGGTTTGTCGTGGAGACACATCTCTCATGCTCCGCAAGGATACCCATATAACCGCCCAGACACGGTCCGCAGGTAGGCGTCGAAACGACTGCCCCCGCCTCAATAAAGGTCTTTAACAAGCCCTCTTCCATCGCATCCAGATAGATCTGCTGTGTTGCCGGGATCACGATCACGCGCAGTCCCTTTGCCACCCTGTGCCCTTTCAGGATCGATGCCGCCACGCGCAGATCGTCCATTCTGCCGTTGGTGCAGGAGCCAATGACCACCTGGTCAATCTTGATCTCTCCCACCTCGTCGATCGTGTGCGTGTTCTCCGGCAGATGCGGAAATGCAATGGTCGGCTTTAACGTGCTAAGATCAATCGTAAATTCCTGCTCATACTCGGCATCCTCATCCGCCTCATAGATAACATACGGGCGCTTAGAATGCTTCTCCATATACTGCTTCGTCAGATCGTCGACAGGGAAAATGCCGTTCTTGCCGCCCGCCTCAATCGCCATATTTGCAATGGTAAAACGGTCGTCCATGGAAAGATACTGTATGCCATCCCCGACAAATTCCATGGATTTGTACAGAGCACCATCCACACCGATCATGCCGATGATATGTAAGATGATGTCCTTACCGCTGATCCACTTTGCCGGCTTTCCGGTCAGGTTAAACTTGATGGCAGCAGGCACCTTAAACCACGCTTTTCCGGTTGCCATACCGGCAGCCATATCTGTGCTGCCGACGCCTGTGGAAAATGCGCCGAGCGCCCCGTAGGTACAGGTATGTGAATCCGCTCCGATGATGACATCTCCCGCCACCGTGAGTCCTTTCTCCGGAAGCAGCGCGTGCTCGATTCCCATCTCTCCCACATCAAAATAATTCGTAATGTCATGGCGGCAGGCAAATTCACGGACACATTTGCAGTGCTGCGCAGACTTAATGTCCTTATTCGGCACGAAATGATCCAGCACAAGCGCGATCTTGTCCTTGTCAAAAACGCCGTCCACCTTCATCTTATCCATCTCGTGAATCGCCACCGGCGATGTAATATCATTTCCGAGAACCAGATCCAGATCTGCCTCAATGAGCTGCCCTGCACAGACAGACGGAAGTCCGGCATGTGCCGCAAGAATCTTCTGTGTCATTGTCATACCCATATTCTATCCCCTCCTACTATCAAACTCTATTTTCGTGTGTGTGTAATATTCATCTGATTCGTGACTATTTTATCATAGCACATACTATAATAAAAATACATAATAAATATATTTACCATAACATTAATTCATGATATACTTTTGTCAGAACAGATACAAATATCTATGAAATCAACACCCCCAAGGAAAGGAACTATTATGAACCAGAATCTTTCATCCTATCGGATTTTTTATACGGTAGCCAACACAGGCAATATCTCCAAGGCTGCCAAGGAGCTTTACATCAGCCAGCCCGCCATCAGCAAATCCATCCAGAAGCTCGAGGAAAGCGTCGGCTGCCGTCTCTTTTCCCGCAGTTCCCGCGGCGTAGTATTAACCGACGAGGGACAGCTGCTCTACGAGCATGTCAAGACTGCCTTTGAGACGCTCACACTCGGGGAAGAAAAGTTAAAGCGCTCGATTGAGCTTGGGGTCGGTCACTTGAAGATCGGTGTCTCCGCAACCCTTTGCAAATACATGCTGCTTCCCTACTTAAAGGAATTCATCCGGCAGAATCCGCATATCACGATCTCCATCCACTGTCAATCCACGAACGACACTTTAAAGCTGCTCGAGGATGACAAAATCGATATCGGTCTGATCGGGAAGCCGGACAATGTAAAGAATATACATTTTGACTATCTGGAAGAGATCGAGGATATTTTTGTGGCGACCAAAGACTATCTGCGCAATCTGCATGCCCGTGGCGTCCGCAAAGACGAAATTCTCACTTCCTCCACACTGATGCTCTTAGACCAGAACAACATGACACGCCAGTACATCGACGACTATCTGCAGGAGAATCATATCGTTGTTCACGATTCCATCGATATCTCCAGCATGGATCTGCTGATTGATTTCGCCAGGATCGGCGTCGGCGTCGCCTGCGTCATCAAAAGCTTCGTGCAGGACGATCTCGCCTCCGGAGCCCTCGTGGAGATTCCGCTCGGCATTCCGATTCACAAGCGCGAGGTTGGTTTCGCCTACCGCACCAACAGCAAACCTTCCAAATCGCTCAATGAGTTCATTCAGTTCTATCAGAATTTTTAAAGGAAAAATTCTTCTTTAAATTTTTGTTAAAACTGCATTTAAAGCCCCATTCTTTAAGACAACATCATTATTATATGCTTTTAAATATAAACATAACCTTCAAACTGAGTAAAATTTTTACCTCAGCTTGAAGGCTCTATAAACAGACTTTGAAAGACATACGACAGGACTTGTTATTTTTTAGTATTTCTTCACACTCTAGTTTCCATTTTACAGTATATTTTTCTTATTTTACAATGGATAAAATGTGCACACCTCACTTTTGATTATGCCCTTCTGATTATACGTTACTGTAATTGTTGCAAATTGTCCATTATTCCAAATAGAAGGACTGCTTAATGAAATAGTGCTGCCATCAATTCCATCTGAATACGAAAATACTCTTGCACTCTTTACTTGAATAATTTTATGTTGACTTTCACTCACAGTTACCCATGCCACAATCGCTACATCAGATGATGGTGTACGTACAGTTTGCTCTGTCGTCATAATTGAGCGCCCAACCACTTTTGTTGAATCTTGTGACGCATAAGTACTTTTACTCGGAAGCAACACTGTCAAAAGGCAAAAACAAAAACATGCCAGCAAAAATAATTTTTTCCATTTTTTTCCCATTCTACTCATCCTCCACTTTCTCCATAGAAAAAATCCCTTGTATATATTCGTTTTCTTTCAAAGTTCTATTTTTCCAATCCTCCCGGTAAAAAAAGCGGATCTCATCTCCTTCCTTACCATCCACCGGGTGCTCCAGATACCATGGTTCTGTCAGACTGATGTCATAAACTCCGCTGCGTCCTTTGGCATCCGTTACCTTTCCTCTAACTTCCCAATAATCTTCATGAACCTCAAGAATAGTTGCATCCATGCTCACCATATATACTGCAAATTTCTCTTTCAGACTTTTGCCGATACCCAGACCTGCAACCACCACTAACAGCACCGCCATAATCATCAACAGTCCCCGGTATCTTTTCTTTTTTTGCCGGACTTCATTTGCTGCCACTGCAATACCATCCTCAAATACAGCGGCACTGACTTTTCCTTCTTCCTTTGACAATTTCTCTCCCGCAAACAACTCTGCCACCGTCACATCCAGTGCTTCTGCGAGTGCTTCCCAGACTGCAATGTCCGGAAATGCCTTCCCCTGCTCCCATTTGGATATCGTTTTGTCCGACAGATTCAGGATCTTTGCAAGTTCAAGCTGTGTCATCTGTTTTTCTTTTCTAAGTGTCCGGACAAATCCTCCAAACGTCACATTATCAATCATTCATCCTCTCTCCTTTCTGTTTCTATTCTACTACATCTGCCACATTTTTTCACTCTACTCCAAGTAGAATAACAAAAAACAGGAATATTCCGCTCTGTATGCCAGAAAGAGAACGATTCCTGTTTTTTTATATCATCTTTTTATTTAATTTTTCAAATACTCCAGCAATGCCCTGCAGCGTTCTTCGGTGAGATCATTTAGCTTTATGTTGACATCCATCTCTGCCGAAGAACCATTATTTGCTGCTCTGATCTGTTCCGCCTCCGCCTCTTTTTCCGTGATCCAGCTTTTTTGTTCTTCCAGAATCTGAGCAAATTCTGTCTCATCTGAATTATATTTCACGATGTGCCAGATCTGGTTTAAGCTATCATCACTATTCTGGTACATCTGCGCTGTAATCTCATTCATTTCCTGCTGCGTTGAGGCACTCTGTAATTGCTGTTCCAGTTCGTCGTTGTAGCTCAACAGACTATTATATATTCCCTGCGCTTCCTCTGACGGGGTTGACCTCTCATAGGAATAAATTCCATATTCATTCGGCTCATTGACGATCACCGTCATCGTCAGTTCCGTTTCGCTCTCATTTCCCACTGCAATCCAGAACCATTCGTCTTCCGTCAGCTTTTCTCTCGGCGTACCCGGCAGATAGATCCGGAAGGTATCCGTTCCCTCCAGACCATAGACATCCGTGTAAACATAAAGCATATCATCCAGAATCTCTGTGTCTCCGACCGTATTCTGATAGGAAATATCCGCAAGTGACATCTCATAAGTATCGTCGTCTACCTTCGTTAAGTTCGTGAAATGTCCTGAAAAATTGCAGTAATACATGGTTCCATTCGGATAGCCATCCCCGGTATCCCCCATATCTGAATCGTGATATACGCCGGAAAAAGAGCCATCCTTCTCAATGGTAAAATCCGTTGACCATCCACCTGCACCACTGCAAAATTCAAACTGCAGCGCTGCAAGATCTGCGAAAGTAAGTCCCGTCTCTGCATGGTCTGACTCTGTTGTCTGTAATTCTGCCTCTTCGCTTCCTTCTGTATCCGTCTGCTCCGGTGCCTGTCCTTCTTCTCTTGTCTCTGATGCAGTCTCACTTTTCTGTTCTGTATCTGCGTTCGACGTGTTTTTTCCTTCACTTCCGCAGCCTGCCATACCCATACATAAAGCCCCTGCCACCAGCAGCCATTCTGCCCATTTTTTCATCACTTTTTTCCCCATGTTCTACATTTTCTTATCTCTGTTCTGCCCGTTCAAAATTGTGAATCCAGTCCGCTTTCAGGAAATACACAAGGAAAATAATCGAGCTGATCGACCACGTCAGCGGATACGCCCAGAAGATCACCTGGATCTTCGGAATAAAATGCACGGTTATCGTAATGTAAGTGATTCGGATGATGCACCAGGAAACCAGCATCACAAACATCGGCACCGCGGATTTTCCCGCACCGCGCATGATTCCGGCAATACAGTGTGAGAACGCCAGGAAACAGTAAAACAGCGCCTCCACGTGTGCCTGCCGCGTTGCAAATCCCACAACCTCGGCACTGCTGTCAAAGGCTGCCGCCAGGTACGGGATCAGCATATACACGATCACGCCGACCAGTTCCGCAAGTGTCATGGAACAGACAATCCCGAACGCCGCGCCTTTTTTTGCCCGGTCATACTGTCTTGCCCCCAGATTCTGCCCAATAAACGTTGTGAGCGCCATCGCAAAACAGGTAATCGGCAGGAAGGCAAAACCTTCAATCTTGGAATACACACCGCAGCCTGCGACTGCCATCACGCCAAACTTGTTAATGTTGGACTGCACCACGATGTTGGCAATCGAAATAATCGAGTTCTGCAGACCGGAAGGCAGACCAAAACTGATAATCTGCCGAAGCTGCGCCGGATGAAACCGGATCTCCCGTATTTTTACCTGATAAATATCGTTCGTGCGCACCAGCCGGATAAAACAGAGCAGCGCACTCGCCGCCTGTGAGATTGCCGTGGCAAGCGCCGCCGATCCGACGCCCATTCTAAGGACACCGACAAACAGCAGATCCAGCACAATGTTCACGATCGAAGAAAAAATCAGATAATACAGCGGATGCCTGCTGTCTCCCACCGCCTGCAGAATGCCCATCACAATGTTATACATGACAAATGCAAGCGATCCCGCAAAATAAATGCGGAAATACAGGATTGAATTCGGCAGTACCGACTCCGGCGTCCCCATGAGAACCAGGATCTGCGGTGCCAAAAACATGCCGATCACGGTGAGCAAAAGTCCTGAGACAAGTCCGAATGCCACATCCGTATGCACCGCTTTTTTCAGATTCTCATAGTCTCTCGCCCCGAAGTATTTGGAGATCACAACGCCTGCGCCAACGGCAATTCCGTTAAAAAATCCTACCAGAAGAAAAATCAGGCTTCCGGATGAACTGACAGCGGCAAGCGCATCGCTGCCCAGGAAATTGCCGACGATCAGAGAATCGACGGTGTTATATAACTGCTGAAATAAATTTCCCAAGAAGAGAGGAATTGCAAATGCTACAATCCCTTTCCAGATGGAACCTTCTAAAAGCTTCGTTCCTTTTTCCATATCCTATTTCATTACAATGTTGACAATTCTTCCCGGAACATAGATTTCTTTTACGATGTTGCCGGTGAGCTTATCCGCGATGGATTCCTTTGCCTTGGCAATGACATCCTCCTTCGCATCCTCTCTTCCGATTGCCAACGTTCCTTTCGTCTTTCCGTTGATCTGCACTGCAATCTCAACAGTATTTTCTACAGTCTTCGCTTCCTCGTATTCCGGCCAGGTCTGCTCATATACATAGCCGCTGCCGCCGATGATCTGCCAGAGTTCCTCTGTGATATGCGGCGCAACCGGATTTAAGAGAATGAGCAGGGTCTTGTACTCGCCCTTTGTGATGGAGCCCTTCTTTGTAAAATCATTGAGCAGCGCCATCATTGCTGCGATCGCCGTGTTGTACTTCAGATTCTCATAATCACTGCTTACCTTCTTGATCGTCTGATGCATCTTTGTCTCAAGATCCGAAGAGTATCCCTCCTCGTTGGTCATGATATCCTGCAGTTTCCAGATACGCTCCAGGAAGCGGCGGCATCCCTTGACGCCATCTTCCGACCAGGAAGCACTCAAATCAAACGCACCGATGAACATCTCATAGGTTCTTAACGTATCGGCACCGTACTCTCTTACGATATCGTCCGGGTTTACGACGTTTCCTCTGGACTTACTCATCTTCTCGCCGTTCTCACCCAGGATCATGCCGTGGGAAGTACGCTTCTGGTAAGGCTCCGGACATGGAACAACCCCCTGATCGTAGAGGAACTTATGCCAGAATCTGGAGTAGAGCAGATGAAGTGTCGTGTGCTCCATACCGCCGTTGTACCAGTCAACCGGCATCCAGTATTTTAACGCCTCTTTGCTTGCGAGTGCCTCGTCGTTGTGCGGATCGGTATATCTTAAGAAATACCAGGAAGATCCTGCCCACTGTGGC
>OGXW01001638.1_pt1 | contig 16768 bp, 10 predicted proteins | sample 1576341 | NCBI WGS metagenome assembly OGXW01 (sample SAMEA3541592, study PRJEB24748) | human gut metagenome | biome: human gut; feature: human-associated habitat; material: faeces | place: China | collected 2012
ACGAAAAATTTGACGACGCATCTGTCGCACAATCTTTGTGCGGTATTGCCATAGAAACAAAACCATATTGATGAATAAAGAAAAAACCGGACTAGGCAGCACTGCCGGTCCGGTTTTTTGCAATAGGACATGAAAAATGTCTGAACAGAGAGGAATACAGATGAAAAAGAATTCGTTAGGCTTTCGCCTGCTTCGGCTGGTGACATTTTGGACCACAGGAAATCTGACAGCCATTTTTGCCATATGGCACGCCGCTGTCGGTTGGAAAATTCTTGTCGGCATCTTGTGCGGTATCCTGTTCCTGTTCTTCCAGTTTGCCCATGTGCATACCATAGCAGGAGAAAAGAAGCTGGCTTCATTGGCACACGGCTGTGATCTGCTCCGCACCAGCACTGTCTGGTTTTGTCTGGAACTTCTCACTGCCGGTGCACTTTTTTGGGGCGTGAAATTGTTCTGGGTAATTCTGCTGGTCGATCTGGGCGTGTTCTCTCTGCTCTGCTGGTTCACAGTATTTCAGGGGTTGCTGCATATTGCACTGCACTCCACACAGGTGAAACTGCCGTGGCATGTTGCCCTCTTTTTTCTCTGGTGGGTGCCGCCGCTGAATTTGTTTCTGGTGGGGCATGTCTATCGTACTGCCAAACGGGAATTGCAGCTGGAGTGTGCCAAAGCCGAATGTAACGTTATGCGAAAAGAATCAGAGATCTGCAAGACTAAATACCCTATTTTGCTGGTGCACGGCATCTTTTTTCGGGACTGGCAATTTTTTAATTACTGGGGACGGATTCCGGCAGAACTGATTCGAAACGGAGCAACTATTTTTTACGGAAAACAGCAGTCAGCACAATCGATTTCCGTCAGTGCCAAGGAACTGGCAGCACAAATTCAGTCTGTTATTGCTGAAACTGGTGCGGAAAAGGTCAACGTCATTGCCCATTCCAAGGGCGGTCTGGACTGCCGCTGTGCCATGCAGGAATATGGTGCGGCAAAGTATGTGGCTTCTCTGACAACGATCAATACGCCGCATCATGGCTGTGCCTTTGTGGACGATCTATTGCAAAAGGTGCCGGCAGGTGTGGCACGATGGATCGCAGCAAAGTATAACCGGCTGTTTACAAAACTGGGAGATCAGAATCCGGATTTTCTGGCTGGTGTGCGGGAATTGACTGCCGAAAACTGTCAAAAATTTCATACAGAACATCCCCCTATTTCCGGTGTCTATTATCAGGCGGTGATGTCCAGGATGCACAGTGCATTTTCCGCCCCGTTCCCGCTGTGGCTGGGATATTTCCTGAACCGACGAAAAGCTGGAGAGAACGACGGCCTGGTACCGGTTGTATCGGCAAAGCTGGAGTGGGCACCTTTTCTCATGGTGCCTGAAACTAAGCGGCGGGGAGTTTCCCACGGGGATATGATCGACCTGAATCGGGAAAATATTCCGGACTTTGATGTGCGGGAATGGTACAGCCAGCTGGTACAAAAGCTGAAACAAAATGGATTTTGAGGTGACTGCAATGAAAACCACGTATGATGCAAATATCTTGACCTATTGCCAGTGGCGGGATGATCTGACCATGCAACAATCGCCTTTCTGTCACGTGGACAATTTGATTTTCTGCTGCCTGTCTTATCTGAACTGGGACGGCATCGCAGAAGGTTTTACCGCAGCGGAATCGATTTCTCTGCGGGATGCAGCAAGGCTCTGGGAACACCGTCCCACCGCAGAACAGAAAGTGCGGGTAGAAACTGACCGCGACCTGCTTCGGCAGACCGCAGCCAGCCGGCGTTTCGGAGAAGTGCGTTTATTCCGTTATGCGGAACAGTTCAGCGAAACCCAGCAGCAGCAATTTTCCGCCACTGCATTTCTGCTGGACAGTGATACCGTTTATGTGGCATTCCGTGGCACAGACAACACACTGACTGGCTGGCGGGAAGATTTCAACTTGTCTTTTCTGCCCTATGTGCCGTCACAGGCAGCAGCGGCGGCGTATCTGTGGGGGATTTTGTCACTGGGATTTTCCAACGTCTATGTGGGCGGACACTCCAAAGGCGGCAATCTGGCAGTTTATGCAGCCGTCCAGATGCAGCCGGAAGACTTTCCGCGGATTCGTGCAGTCTATAACAATGACGGACCAGGCTTTGTGACAGACCTGTTTGCTGAGCCGCAGTTTCAGCAATTGCAGGAACGAGTGTATACCTTTGTTCCACAAGCTTCTGTAGTAGGCATGCTGCTGGAGCATGACGAGAAATATCAGGTAGTTTACAGCACACAAAAAGGTTTTTTGCAGCACGATCCATACTCGTGGTGTGTGATCCGGAATGACTGGTATTATTCCGAGGATACCACCAACGCTAGTAAGCTGCTGGATTCCTCGCTGCGGCAGTGGATCCTGGGCATGAAACCGGAGGAGCGAGAAAAGCTGACCGATGCCATTTTCCACATTCTGCAAAGTGAAACCAATGCCCATACCATACAAGATCTGATCGGCGGCGGTGCAGGAACGTTCTCTGGTGTGCTCCGTGCATGGACTGACATGCAGCCAGAAACCCGCCGATTTATGCAAAAAATGCTGACAGAACTGCTGCACTCCGTAGGACAGACGGCAGCATCTCAGCGACGGCTGGAAATGCGGGACGATTTTCATGGAAAGCATGAGGGAACATGAGTAAGCGAATCTTTTGTCATCGCCGCAAAATTGATATTCTGCTGCATGCCTGTTCGGTAGGTACGAACAGGCATTACTCTGTGCAAAGGAAATACTGCACAAAAGTGTACAGGTAGCTATATCACATTATTTCGCAGCAGGCAAAGATCGAATCCGTTCAGAATTCCATCTGCATTCAGATCCCCTGCCTGCCAGTTGGCAAGTTTTGTTTCAGGAAATCCCAACAGCCATTTTTGCAGCAGCACCACATCTGCCAGATTCGTTTTGCCGTCTACATTGATGTCACCGGAAATCACAGGCGGTTCTGTAGCAGTTGTAGTAGTGGTGCTAGTTGCTGCGGCTGTTGTCGTATTTGTGGTTGCTTTGGTCGTTGTCGTTGTTGTTACAGTTGTAGTTACCTTAGTTGTTGCAGTAGTGGTTTCTGTCTTTGTCTGCCATTTCTGACAACTGCTGCCGGTCGGTTCCCATTGCTGCACATTGGCACCGTTTGCAGTGGATGCATCGGCGACTTCTACATAACAGGAATCACCAGAAGCGTGTGTCAAAATGCTGTAGGATCCGTCCAGATTCTTAGTAAACCGGAACAGCTGAGTGCTATCTTTATTGGACCATGCTGCAATTGCCAGATTTCCGCCGTTTTTGCTGCCCTCTGCCTTCAATGCATAATGACTGTCCTGCTGTGAGCGAATCCAATAGTAATTGCCAGAGCCAAAGGCACGGAGTGCCCACTTCTGGCAATTCAACCCGTTGGACGACCACTGCTGTACATTTGTATTGTCTGTCATTTTTCCATCGGTAATATCCATTACCAGACCAGAACCAGCATTTTCAAAGGTATAGATCACATCGGTGTTCATGGAGCAGCCGGGGTCAGTTGTCGGCTCTAAAATCCAATTCTGACAGTTCGCACCGTTGACTTCCCACTGCTGCACATTGGCACCGGAGGTTTGGGAGGCATTTTCTACTTCTACCACAGAATTTCCATTTGAAATATGGGTTCGAATCTGATAGCTGCCGTCCCCGTTTTTTGTCAGCATAAACTTCTGATTGTCACCGCCGTTATAAGTGTAAATATCTATATTGGTTCCATTTGCGGCCTTTTTTCCGGCAACGTCCAGCACATATGTTCCGCCGTCCCCTACTGCAGAAGTCAGATAGTAGTAACCTTCACCGGCACTGCACAATTTCCAGATGTCGTGAACTGCGATTCCATCTGATCCCCACTGCTGCACATTGGTGCCATTTTTTGCGGCAGCACCTGCTACCTGCAAATACAAGCCGGAGTTGACATTGCGAATACGGTAAGCAGACCCCTCGGCAAACATTTCAGCCAATGGTGCACTGGGTGATTCTGTATAGCCTGCACTTGGCACACCAGCAACTGCATATCGCAGATACATCATATGATTTCTGTCATTTTGACAGCCGCTGTAGTTCTCACAATAAGCCTTTGCCTCATCTGCAGTGCGAGAAATAGTTTTGTAATTGGAAGTCGGTCGCCATGTACAGTCCTGTGCATATCCCTCGATCGTTGTTCGCTTGCAGTTCACCGCTTTTGAACCTGTTTCTGCATAAGAGCCGGGATAGGTTGCTGTGTTCCAGTCACAGATAACGTTTCCGCCGTCTTCATAATAACAGTTTTCTGCAAAAATCTTAGATGCTGTGTGCACAGTATATGCCATGCTGAATGTTTTCACATAGTTATTCAGCGAATGAAAATAACCGTAACGCATCAGCCCAGGGCCGCGGGTCAGAGTTTTTTCAAAGCGATTGCTGATAATGGACATGCGGGGATAATTATTATAGGTTTTATAAGAGTTTTCATCATCTGCCGGATACCCCAATATCACACCATATTCGTGAAGTCCGAAAGAGCAGTCTGAAACTGTTGTGTAGTCAGCATCATAGCAGCATGCCAGAAACTTATCCCAGTCTGGTAGTCCGGTAGATGCTGTATTATAATCGCTATGGCCTACAAAGGTGCAGTGATCTACCCAGATGTTCTGTCCAGAGCCGAGATAGACAACAATGGAATCATTGCCGTTGGACTCCGCATCGTGCTGTAGCTCAAAGTTTTTCAGGATCAGATTGTTTCCGGTTCCGTTATTGGAAGATGTACAGAACTGTACATTATACATAGTATGTGCCGCGTAACTGCCGATGATCGTTTTGTTGCTGTGAACATAGATTCGTCCGTCCGGACAATAGTTGCGTCCGGAGGAATCCTTTTGCAGTGCGGTAACACGAATATTTGCCGTGACAACAATGGTATAGGGTATATCAGCGGTAGCATATTTCTTAAGATCGGCAAAAGTGGAAACCTCTACGATCTCGCCGAACAGACCACCAATGTCCCCTGCCTTGATGTTGCCTGTGTTATCATCAAAGCAGTATCCTGCAAAACCCTGTAATCCGTCAGCATTAAGCAGCCAGAGCTGATTGTCTGTTCCGCTGTATTTGGCTAATGTCATGCCGGAAGTTCCCTGCGTCAAGGCAAGAGAGGTATCAGAATAATTCACAATTTTATAGTATAAATCATTGCCTAGATGATCTTGTTTGACGGGAACAACATACCAATGTTGAGATTGTGCTGACTCACTGCCGTACAAAATCACATCTGTTTTGTCAGATACGTTATAATTTCGCGGTGTCAAAAGCCTTCCGGATTGTGCGTTGACTAGTTTGAAAAAAGTACCGTTCCCATCCGAACCGACACGATTGAACCGCCATGATGCAGATAAATCACTGCCCAGTGTTTGCAAAGAAAGTGCCGCTCCGTCAGAAGTTCCATTTGCTGTCAGAATTTTGGTGCTGTCCTTGTTGGCAAGATGCATCAGCTGTGCCGGATAATCTGTAGATATTGCTGTTGCCGACAAAACTGTTCCATTCCATTGAAACAGCGGCAACAGCCAAGCCATCAGCAAAATTAACGACAGGAGCAATACCTTTTTTACGCGAATCCATTGTTTCATACATTTATACCTCCTTGAAATCGATGCACATCTCAAAAGAGCACATCGTCAATGTAGATGATTCTGTCAACAATATTATACTACATTTTATGAAACATGTCAACACAAAAATCTGTAAGCAGATTGCGTGCAAAGCTGTTTTTCTCACAAAACACGAGAAGTTTGACCTTGACTACTACAAGAACGAAACAGCACTCCCTCCTCTCCAACTTCCAAAATTTGAACGAAATCTCAAAAAATCCTCCTTTTTTCTTGACAAAGAATACCTGAACATGTTATAATAGGGATATCAAGATATGCAATATATTCGAAAAAGAAGTAGGCATATTATGAATAAACAATGGGAACGGCTGGCTGTCCTTTCGTCGGCAGCAGTCATGGTGGCGGGAACGCTGCTGTACTTCCCGACCGATACCCTGCAAAATATCTCGTGGGGGATCACGGCGAGTGCGGAGGAAACAGGTGCAGTGACATGGACAAAAATAGAAGATGACAATCTGGTTTGGACACTGTATGACAACGGCACACTGACCATCAGCGGCAAAGGGGCGATGAAGGATTACTTTCACGATAGCCCTGCATACGGCAATAGTAAAATAAAAAAAGTTGTGATTGAAAATGGCGTTACAAGCATTGGAACTTCTGCGTTTGAGCATTGCAGCAGCTTGACAGACATCAGCATTCCAAAGAGTGTCACAAGCATCGGAAATTATGCGTTTTTCGAGTGCACCGGCTTAACGAGCATCAACATTTCAGAAGGTGTCACAAGCATCGGAGATGATGCGTTTTATGGCACACTTTGGTTAACAAACAAACGGCAGGAAAACGACTCACTTGTGATCGTAAATGGAATCTTGATCGACGGCACAACTTGTTCGGGAGAAGTAACGATTCCGGACGGTGTTACAAACATCGGAAATTCTGCGTTTTTCGGTTGCAGCGGCTTGACAAATATCAGCATTCCAAAGAGTGTCACAAGCATCGGAGATTTTGCGTTTTTCGGTTGCACCGGCTTAACCAGCGTCACCATTCCAAAGAGTGTTACAAGCGTAGGAGATAAAGCATTTTCTGGCTGCAACAAGCTGACCGAGGTGCTTCTTGAAAATGGCTCTACGCTGACAAGCGAAAACCTCGGCGTAGATGAAAGCATAATCGGAACCTACTGGAACGAAGACAACCTGACCTGGACACTCACCGCCGACGGCACACTGACCATCAGCGGCACAGGGGCGATGAAGGATTATGATACTGATTATAGCCCTGCAGCCCAGAAGAAAGACAGCGTAAAAAAAGTTGTGATTCAAGAGGGCATTACAAGCATCGGCAATAATGCATTTGGTAATTGCACCGGCTTAACCGACATCAAAATTCCGGAAAGAGTCACAAGCATTGGAAATGATGCATTTTACAATTGCACTGGTTTAACTGATGTCGAAATTCCGGAGAGTGTCGCAAGCATTGGAAATTCTGCATTTTCTTGGTGCAGCAGCTTGACAAGCATCACCATTCCAAAGAGTGTCACAAGCATCGGAGATGGTGCGTTTTTCGATTGCAGAAAATTAGCAAGCATTGAAATTCCGGAAGGTGTCACAAGTATCGGAAATTATGCGTTTTACAATTGCAGCAATTTAGCAAGCATCACAATTCCGAGTAGTGTCACAAGCATCGGAGAGTGGGCATTTTACAATTGTACTGGCTTAACCAGCATCACTATTCCAAAGAATGTTACAAGCATCGGAAGCAATGTGTTTGACGGCTGTACCGATCTGACCAAGGTGCTTCTTGAAGGCGGCTCTACGCTGACATACACTGATCTCGGCGTAGATGAAAACAAAGTTGTAACCCGTTGGAACGAAGACAACCTGACCTGGACACTGGACGCTGAGGGCACAATGACCATCAGCGGTACAGGGGCGATGAAGGATTATGGTACAGAGAATCTCAGCCCTGCAGCTTCTAAGAGTAGTAGCGTAAATAGAATTGTGATTCAAGAAGGCGTTACAATCATCGGAAGTTCTGCGTTTGACAGTTGCAGCAATTTAGCAAGCATTGAAATTCCAGAAGGTGTCACAAACATCGGAGCTTTTGCGTTTTACAATTGTGGCGGCTTAACCAGTATCGAAATTCCAGAAGCTGTCAAAAGCATCGGAAAGGGTGCGTTTGCCGAGTGTGGCGGCTTAACTAGCCTCGAAATTCCGAGTGGTGTCACAAGCATTGGAGATCATACGTTTTACGGTTGCAGCAGTTTAACAAGCATTGAAATTCCGAGTAATGTCACAAGCATTGGAAATGATGCGTTTTCCGGTTGCAGCAGCTTGACAAGCATCACGATTCCAGAAAGTGTCACAAGCATCGGAAATGATGCGTTTATCAGTTGTAGCAGCTTGACAAGCGTCACCATTCCAAGTAGTGTCACAAGCATCGGAACTTATGCATTTTCTGCCTGCAACAATTTGACCGAAATCACTGTTCCCTGCGATTCTACGCTGACAAAAGACGCTTTCGGCAACGCATCTGAAAAGGTAACATATCGTCATTCTCTCGTCAAAACCGCTGCCAAGGATGCGACTTACACCGAAGCCGGAAACGTGGAGTACTGGACCTGTGAGAACTGCAAAAAGCATTTCCTGTCTGATGAAACCGATGCAGAAGCTGCCAAAGAGGTGGAGCTGTCGGCAACGGTGAAACCTGTTCCGGTTCAGGTTGCCACAGCAACCACGCAGATCAAGTGCGTTTACGGTCAGGATATGGACGAGATCAACCTACAGGATTACGTGAAAAATGCCGATGCGGTAGGCGGTGTTTCCGTCAAGGTTGCAACTGGTTCCACCATGCTGGACGGCATGCAGCTGGACGGCAGTAAGCTTTCCGGCAAGCCTGCAAAGGTATACACGGACGGCAAGGAATTCACCGCGAAAAACGGCAATACCACAAACTTGACTTTGAATTTCCTGGTGGCAAAGGCTGACCCGACGGTGAAAGTTGCTGTGGACGGCGACAGCCACACCGAGGGCAATCTTGTGAGCGAGCTAAAGCTGATTCTCAGCGGAAACAACACCAAGGGTGCGGCGAAGATCGTCAGCAAGCTCAAGAAACTGATCGCCGGAAAGAACACCCTGGCATGGGAGTTCACCCCGGAGGACAGCGAGAACTATAATGTTGTGACCGGTACGGTTGTGGTAAATGCACAGACCACTACCACAACCACCACCACGACAACAACTACCACTACTACAAACGAAACGACTGCCACTACCAAGGCAACAACTGCCACCAGCGGAACGACTTCTGCGACCAAGGCAACGACTGTTACCAGCGGAACAACCGCGACAACTAAGGCAACTGCTACCACAAACGAAACGACCGCAACAACCGAGGAAACAACTACCACAAACGAAACAACTGCAACAACTGAGGCAAGCACTGTTACCACAAACGAAATAACCGCAGCAACAGGGGGAACTACTACAAACGAAACAACTGTAGCAACCAAGGCAACAGCTGCTACAAGCGGAACAACTGCAACAACTTCTGCAACTAAGGCGACAACTACTACAAATGAAACAACCAGTGCTTCCAGCACAGAATCCACTGCCGCAACATCGGCAACCACGATCACAACAGCAGCTACCACAAGCGTGACCAACATTGCAGACGATGATCTTTGCAGCTGGGCGATCAACGACTACCAGAAGAAAACCGGTGTTACACCGGCAAATGCAGAAATCACCGCACGCTCGGAGGAAGCTTGCGAGATTACGCTGACCGATGAAAACGGCAATGTACTGGACGTTTACACCATTGACCCAAAGACCGGCACCGGCACGGATTCTTCCAACGCAGAAGTCAACTTGCCTCAGACCGGAAACAATTCCATGACAAACTGGCTCCTGTGCGTGGGTGCAGCACTGTTCATGGCATTCGGATTCGGTGCGGTGAAGGCATCGGGTATCCTCAAGCGTAAAGAAGATGAGTAAGACCAAAAAGCAGTGGGAGATCCTGTGTTATAAAAATCGATACCAAGATTGCAAAGGGTTAGAAAACAGAATCGACAGACTGTAATAAGAAAGCACCGGATCGTCCTAATCGACAGGAAGATCCGGTGCTTTTTGTATATGAAAAAGTTGCTTTTTCCCTCTGCAGTGGGAGCCTCTGGATTTTTCTGTTCTTATTTTCCGCTTTCTGCAAGTTTTCGCCCGTGATCAGGGCATGAAAAAGCACCTCGTGAGAGATGCTTTGAAAATATTTTTGCTATGCCATTGTTACTTGCTCATACCTTTTCGACAGACACGATGTCCGGCATTTCGATCATAACATAGCGGTCGCCGACATCAAGTTCCAACTCGTCTTTTTTTGATTCAGTGTCAAGTTCATCTTCAAATCCAGTGATGACACCAATAAAAGACTGTGCATCAGCAGTTGTGATTTTCACTTTTGTTTCAAAATCGAAATACGGAGCAAAATCTTTCATTACCATATCATTTCACTCTTTATAGATTTTATTCCCAACCGCATCCCCTGTTACGCCTATTATATCACTGCTGCCCCAATCTGTCAACAAGGGCGTAGAATTCGCCGGACACTTTCACAAGGGTTCTGTGCTGGGTAGTCGCTGTCGGCTCTTTCTGTTCTATCACAGCCGGAACTTCTTGGAAATCTCCGTATACGCCCCGATCTCGTCCTTATGGTGAATCAAGGTCAGATAGATCTCCTGCTGCTTGGTGTCGATGGCATACTGGATATACTTGTCCACGTTTTTCTTGGTGATTAAATCCGTCTTTTCCAGAAGTACCTGAATCAGCTCCAGATTGCCGCTGTCGATCAGTGATTTTACGCCTTTGGTGAGCATTTTTTTCACATATGCCTTGGCATCTGCACTGTCGTACCAGTCAACCAGTTTTACAGCAAGCTGAATTTTCAGATCCAGCGGTATCTTTACTTCTGAATCCAGTTTTCCAGTCTGAAGTATTTTTCTCGCTGCAATAATGTCTTTTCCAGTTCCCTCGTAGCTACCAACCACAAAATACTTTTCATCGGATACAGCTATTTTAATGTTTTGACAGCCATAAAACACATATTTCCCAATCCAGGTCACTCTGTTCGGAATGGTGATGCTGGTCAGGCTTGTACAGTCCTTAAACGCACGGTCTCCAATTTTGGTCACGCTGTCCGGAATCGTGATGCTGGTCAGGCTTGTACACCCATAAAACGCATCACATCCAATACTGGTCACGCTATTGGGAATCGTGATGCTAGTCAAACTTGTACAGCAACTAAACGTACTGTCTCTAATCTTGGTTACGCTGTCCGGAATGGTGATGTTGGTCAGGTTTGCACAACCTTCAAACGCACTGTCTTCAATACTGGTTACGCTGTCCGGAATCGTGATGCTGGTCAGACTTGTACAGTAGCTAAACGCACTGTTTCCAATCTTGGTTACGCTGTCTGGAATCGTGATACTGGTCAGGTTTTTACAGTCAGAAAATGTACAAACTCCAATACTGCTCACGCTGTTTGAAATCGTGATGCTGGTCAAACTTGTACAGCCAGAAAACGCAAATTCTCCAATACTAGTCACGCTGTTTGGAATGGTGATACTGGTCAAACTTTCGCAGACACAAAACGCCTCTTCACCAATACTGGTCACGCTGTCCGGAATCGTGATGCTGGTCAGACTTTTACAGTCAGAAAATGCACCATTTCCAATACTGGTCACATCATCGGGAATCGTAAGCTTTGTGATTTTATTGTTTCTCAAAAAAAATTATAGCGTGAATCACTCCAATAATTGCCGAAATCAATTTCTAACCATGCTTTTAAATCTGTTATTATAATGCTGGTCAGGCTTTTACAGCCACAAAACGCGTTGTATCCAATACTGATCACGCTGTTCGGAATCGTGATGCTGGTCAGGCTTTTACAGCCATAAAACGCACAATGTCCAATACTAGTCACGCCGTCCGGAATGGTGATGCTGGTCAGGCTTTTACAGCCACAAAACGCTTCGTATCCAATACTGGTCACGCTGTCCGGAATCGTAATGCTGGTCAAACTTGTACAGCCATAAAACGCATATCTTCCAATACTGGTCACGCTGTCCGGAATGGTGATGCTGGTCAGACTTTTACACTCATAAAACGCTGAATCTCCAATACTGGTCATGCTGTCCGGAATCGTGATGCTGGTCAGACTTCTACATGAGAAAAACGCCTTCGCTCCAATCCTGGTCACACCGTCCGGAATCACAACATCCTTATCCTTACCAGTATACCTTATCAGCACACCATCTTCAATCTGAAAATCACTGTTATTGTTCATTCTGGAAACGCCTCCTAAAATATTTTTATCATTACAAATTCATTACTACTATTATACACTTTCTTGTGACTAAAATCAAGAATTATTTTGAAATTTGCTGAAAAATGCTGTTGATTATATACCGTGAATTGCATTTCGGTCATACATTGCCAGTTGGTTCTGTTCCAATCAGCGGAACTTCTACCACCGGTTCTTCAAACCAATTCACACCGGTCCGAAAACGTAATGTTGTGAAATCTCCGGTCATTTCTATAGATCGCATTGTCAAAATCATCGTACATAACATTTACAAAGTGCATCTGGAGCAATGCGTCTTTGTCGAACTGCTGCAGGAATTCCAGAGAATCATAAAAATCTTCCCGCACAAAAGTAATCGTATCTTTTGTGAAATTATACATAGATGCACGAACTTCTATACGAATCCGATCTTCTTCATGACACTCAAACTGGTCGAAAGGAACATAGCGTTTTTGCGGATCTGGCTCACGATCGCCCAAAAACACACCCGAATCGAATATAAGGTACTCTTCTTTACCTCTCATATAGTACAGTTCTTCGATAAAACTGTCCGGGCTTTTACCTTTGAGGATTTTGATTGTTTTTTCATCAAACACCCATGAACAGCTGTAATATTTTATCATATGTGCAAGCACGTTTTCCTTTTTCTCTTGAAAAAGCTCCATCTAGCCTTTCAGTTTCATGGTGATTTCTGCCGTAAAAGCATCATCGACACCCCATTCTGTTTTTCCGTTGTATTCCGAAAGCGGAAGCTTTTGAGAGCTTACTGCACCACACGACCAGCAGAAACTGCTAAGATCAGCACTGCCGGACATCAGGGCGTAAGAGCCATTGTGAAGTGCTTCGATTTTTCTTAAAATGCCACTGATCTGAAAAGTCAGCCATCTGCACAGACAGCTGTATCCCGACTTTAGATGATACTCTGTGTAGTCCGGTTGCACATCCTCAGAAAATTCACTCCACATAACATCTTCCTGTGAAACCGCATTCTTCTCCTCAGCATCTTGAAACAGTTCCCGCAGCTGCTGCAAAATTGTCTGTGCCTCTGGTGTGTTGGTGTAAATTCGAGCAATTGCCTGAAACGATCCTAATTGAGCCATTTGAATTTCCTCCTGTTAAAACGAGCTTTGTTTCTTTTGATATGGATATTATACTATTTCAGTTTTTCAAATTTGATACAACTGGAAATTTTTCTGAAAAATTTTTCATAGGCAATACCGCACAAAGATTGTGCGGTATTGCCTATAGGCTTCCGTAAGTGTGTTCTATACCAAAGATGTGTATGTAATTCATAACGGACAACGGATTTCGTGTTCGGGTTGGTGAAAACAGAATCGTTTTGAAATCTTGAACTACTTGCCGTTCACAATAGATTGTGCAGGTGTTCCCTTTTCAGACCTTCCATTTGGCTGCCTGCTTACGCTCCACTACAAAGCGACGATAAAGTCCGTCCGCAGCGACAAGTTCGTCATGAGTACCCTGCTGAACGATCTCGCCGTGATCAACGACAAAAATTCTGTCTGCATTTTGCACCGTTTTCAGTCGATGGGCAATCATTATGACTGTCTTATCATGGGTCAGCTCCGAAACAGCCTCCATCAGTTCTTTCTCGTTCTCTGGGTCAACATTGGCGGTTGCTTCGTCGAGAATGATGATAGGTGCATTTTTCATGATGGCACGGGCAATGGAAATACGCTGACGCTCGCCGCCGGAGAGCGTTGCACCGCCCTCGCCGATGACAGTATCAAAATCGTCCGGCAATGCCATGATAAAATCGTAGCACCGTGCCTTTTTTGCTGCGATTTTTACTTCGTCCAGTGTCGCATCTGGTCTGCCAAAGCGAATATTGTTGGCAATAGTATCCGAAAACAGATATGTCCGCTGGAACACAAAGGAAAAATTACGAATCAGGCTGTCATAGCTGTATTCCCGCACATCCCGTCCGCCAAGACTTACGCTGCCAGATTGCACATCCCAGAACCTCGCCATAAGATTGCAGAGTGTGGTTTTACCAGAACCGGAGGGACCGACAATGGCGACGGTGGTTTTTTCCGGAATCGTCAGCGATACATCTTGCAGAATGGGCTTGCTGTCATAGGAAAAGTCTACATGGGAGAGGACAATATCCTCCTGCTCCGGTGTCAGATCCTCGCCGTCAATGTCCATAGGTACTACATTCAAAATAGCGTTTGCCTTGTCCACACCGATGTCGATGGAGCGGAACAAAGACGAGAAACTGCCGGCACTATCCAGCTGCTCAAAGAGAATGAACGAGCAAATCAGCATCAAAAGGCAGTTTGTAAGCGTCATCGTGCCGCCGAAATAAAAGAGGATCGCAGCTATGCAGACGGCAATTCCGGTGAGTTTGTTGATAACGAACTGCACCAGCATATAAAGAACCGATGGGATTTCCATGGCAAAGGATGCTTTCCGAGCCTCTTCCACGGCATTGTGTACCTGTGTTGTGGAATCGCGGGTCAGATCAAAATTCTTGACCTCGGCAATGCCCTGCACATATTCCAGCACCTTAGAAACCAAACGTTCGTCAGCGTTGCATTTCCGTTGAGCAAGGGTTTGCTCTGCCCGCTGCATAGCAGCGTTGATGGTGAAGAACAGCATCAGTCCCGCCAGTGTAATCAGCCCCATACGCCAGTCAAAAAGAAGGAGCATGACTGCGATGATGCCGGAAGTCAGAAAGCCCCTCGTTGTGACCATGACCACCCGTGTGGCAATGTTGGCCATGTTTTCCATGGTGTTGGTAGTGACAGCGGTTACCTCGCCAAGACTGTTATCATTGAACCAGCCCATAGGGAGATAACGCAGGTGTTCCGCGATCTCGATCCGCTTGTTGGCACAGGCACGGTAGCCCGCACGGGTCTGGAGCATGGTGGCTCTCATGTTGATAATGATCAATGAGATCACAATCATGCCAAGGCTCGTCCAAAGCGTTTCCATGGTGACGTTCTGATTCAAAAGTGCCTGAATGACGATGGCAGCGGCGGGAATTCGCATAGCAGAACAAATGGCACTGACCACACCCAGCCAGATTGAAGTGATAAACATTTTGCGATTTTCTGCCCCGCAGAAAGCAAAGAATTTTCTCAGTGTCTGAAGCATTACGCCACCTCCCCATTGTCTTTGACGCTAATGTGGGCTTTCCACATGGTTTGATAAAGCGGACAGGACGCAAGAAGTGCTTCCTGCGTACCGGTCGCTTCTATCCGCCCCTGATTGACTACAATGATCTGGTCGGCATCCGTAATGGTGGAAAGGCGGTGTGCAATGACCAGCAGCGTCTTACCTTGCACCAGCTGTGCCAGTGCAGACTGGATGACTGCCTCATTCTCCGGATCGGTGTAAGAGGTAGCTTCGTCCAAAATGACGATAGGTGCATCCTTCAGCATGGCACGGGCAATGGAAATACGTTGCCGCTCGCCGCCGGAGAGGTGTCCGCCAGATGTCCCGCACATCGTCTGATAGCCGTTTTCCAGCCCCGTGATGAATGCATGACAGCCGCATTTCTTTGCGGCATCGATCACTTCCCTGTCACTTGCACCCTTTCTTCCCATGCGGATATTATCCATCACCGAGAGATCGAATAAATAGTTGTCCTGCGATACATAGGCGATGCGGTCAGTGCAATCTTTAAGCGGAAGCTGGCGAATATCCACACCGCCCAGCTCGATTACACCGTCCTTCACCTCCCACAGAGATGCAATGAGCCGGGCAATGGTGGACTTTCCGCTGCCGGATGGCCCCACAAGTGCATTGACCGTTCCCGGAGCAATGTGTAGGTTGATTCCGTGCAGCACTTCCTTGTCGTGATAGGCAAAGCAGACATTTTTCAGTTCGATGGCGTTATCCGCCGGCAGCTTTTTCGCTTTTTTCGGACGCTGCATCTCCTCGCCGGAAAGCACCTCTGACACTTCACCGATAATGATTTTGACCTGTGCAATGTCATCAGTGTAGGAAAGGGCAGTGATCAGCGGCTGCATAACGCCGAAAGAAAGCACAATGACCGCCAGAAAGGTTTCTGCCGACAGTGTTCTGTGCATATAGAGCAGGCAGCCCACCGGCAAAATTCCCAGCAATGTTGAAGGAAATATTGCCATTCCCGCTACCTGGCCGAAAAGGCTGCCCCGCATCCAGTCGATAAAACAGTCTGCACCCTCTTTTGCAGCGAAGACAAACTTTGCGTAGCTGGTTTTTGACTGACCGAATGCCTTGATGACCTCAATGCCGCTGATGTACTCGACAGCCGTGTCGTTGAGTGCTTTTGTCGAGGTGACGGTACGCTGAAACTTCTCGCTATACCCTCTGAACATGGACATAAAGCAGAGAATGCCCAGAGGAACGACAATCAGCATAGAGAATCCCATACGCCAGTCTTCGAGAAACAGCACTGCCAGTACCGCCAATGCCCCTGCGATATTGGCAGTCATCTCCGGTAGGAGGTGTGCAAGGGTCGTTTCGATAGAATCCACACGCTCCACGATAATATTTTTATATGCACCAGAAGAACGGTCAAGCACCGCACCCAACGGCAATGCTGCCAATTTGTCCAACAGCCGTATGCGGGTATTGGACAGTACATAAAATGTAGCATGATGAGAAAGCGATGTGGAAATGCTGTGCAGCACATAGCACAATACCCAAAAGACCGCCATCCAGGTACAGAGTATCAGGCAGCGTGAAAGCTCCGCTGTGTCGTTTACAAGTGCAGTAATGATTTGGATGATAATAAAGGCAATACCGCACAAAGAGCGTCTGGCGACTTTGCACGCCATCTGCTTG
>OGXW01001655.1_pt1 | contig 16710 bp, 14 predicted proteins | sample 1576341 | NCBI WGS metagenome assembly OGXW01 (sample SAMEA3541592, study PRJEB24748) | human gut metagenome | biome: human gut; feature: human-associated habitat; material: faeces | place: China | collected 2012
GGAACGGTGCGTTGGGCGCGGCGTCAGCCGCGCCCGAACGTCGGAACCCCCTTTCTCTAACAGGGGGGTACAAATCGGACAAGATAGGCGAACTACGCAAAACTTTGAACAAAATCAATCAGAAACGGAGGTAAAATTGCAAAATAAGACTTGGATAATGGAGTTTCAGGAAAAACGGATGCAAATTGGCATATCCGAACAGGATATGGCTCTTGAAGCCGGACTGACGGAGGAGTATTACCGCCGATTGGAGCAGGAAAATCAGTCCGTGCCGCAAAAGGTACGCAAGCGGCTGAAAGACGCGCTCATTCGGCTGCACCCTGAGCCGCTGACACTGCTGTTCGACTATGTGCGTATCCGCTTTCCAACAATGGATGTGAAGCACATCATTGAAGATGTACTTCGGCTGAAAATGAAATATCTGGTGCAGGAGTCGCGTGGAATGTACGGCTACACGAGCACTTACCGGATTGGTGACGTGATGGTGCTGACCTCACCGCTGGAAGAAATGGGCGTGCTGCTCGAACTGCGCGGCAAAGGCTGTCGGCAGTTTGAAGCGTATCTGGACGGACAAAAGCGGACTTGGTACGAATTTTTCCGCAAGTGTATGAAAGAAAAGGCGGTGTTCAAACGGGTAGACCTCGCAGTAAATGATCTGGTGGGTATGCTGGACATTCCGCTTCTCATCAGCAAATGCCGCAAGAAGGAATGCGTTTCGGTGTTCCGCAGTTTTCGGGCGTTTCGCTCGGGCGGGCTGGTAAGTCGGCAGGAGCAGGACGGCGCCCACATGGGCGCAACGCTGTACATCGGCTCGATGCAGTCCGATTTGTACTTTTGCCTTTACGAGAAAGCGTATGAGCAACTGGTGAAAAACGGTACGCCGCTCGAACAGGCGGACATTCAGAACCGCTTTGAAATCCGGCTGAAAAATGAGCGTGCGGACAACGCTGTGTATGATCTTGTGTCGAACGAGAACCCGGAACAGACGGCGTTCGGCATTATCAATCGCTATGTGCGTTTTGTGGATAAGGAGAGCGGCAAATCGCGTGAGGAATGGCCGCTGAACCCGATGTGGGAAACCTTTATCGGCAAACACCGGAACACACTTAAACTGACGACTGCGCCTGAGCCGTATACGCTGGAACGGACGCTGAATTGGTTTTCTCATCAGGTGGCACCGACGGCGAAAATGCTCATGCTGATTGATGAAAAGTGTGGAACGTCCCATGTGAAAGATATTCTGGACAACACGGAACTGCGGGACAAGCACCGCAAAATCATTCAGCAGAAGATGAGAACGGTTAATGAAATGATTAAAACGGAGGAAAACTTATGAATTTTGGCGTAAATCTGTATAACTGGCTGCTGTCGAACGCCCAGCCGCTGGTGTTGGTGGCTATCGTGGTGATTGGCCTGTATCTCGGCTTCAAGCGTGAGTTTACCAAACTGATTGGTTTTCTCGTGGTGGCCATGCTGTCGGTTGGTCTGGTGTTCAACGCGGCAGGCGTGAAGGATGTTCTGCTGAGTCTGTTCAATCAGATTCTCGGTGCGTAAGGCTGGCTGAAAAGTCAGCCTTTTCTTATGGAATAAGGTGAAATTATGGAAGAAATGCGCGTTTATATTGCAAATCTCGGCAAGTATAACGAGGGTGAACTCGTAGGGGCGTGGTTTGAACCTCCTATTGATTTTGATGAAGTCAAAGAGCGTATCGGGCTGAACGACCAGTACGAGGAATATGCCATCCACGACTATGAACTGCCGTTCGAGATTGGGGAGTATACACCCATCGAGGAGATCAACCGCTTGTGTGAAATGGTGGAGGACCTGCCGGACTACATTCGGGATAACATGGGTTCGCTGCTCAGTTATTACAGCGGTGTGGAGGATTTCTGCGAGCACGCGGACGATATTATCCTGTGGAGCGGCTGTGATACAACGGCTGATGTAGCGGAACAGATGTTAGATGAGGGTCTGATCTCGGATGAAACGCTGCGCCGGTATTTTGACAGTGTGCAGTACGGGCGTGATCTTTCGTTTGAAGGCGACTTTGTGGAGACCAAAGACGGCGTATTTGAACTGGTGAGGTGAAAATGATGTTAGAGATGCGAGTTTACATCGAAAAGCGGCATAAGACCCGCGAAATTGAGCCGGTCGGTGCGTGGTTCACACCGCCCATCGACTATGACGAGCTGGAAGAACGTATTGGCGTGACCGACCAGGAGCCGGACTACGTTATCCGTGATTACGAGCTGCCGTTCGAGATTGACGAAGATATGATGATCGAAGAACTGAACTGCCTGTGTCAGATGGTAGATGAATTGCCGGAAAGTGTGCAGAAAAATATTGAAACGCTGCTCATGGAGTACGGAAATGTACGCAATCTGTATGAGCACTTCGTAACGAACCAGAATCCTGTTCTCTAAAAGGAGGGCCGCTGCGAGAATGGTGAGGGGGTGAAGCACGGCTGTGTGTAACTGCCGACAGGGAGTTATACATCAACCGTGCAGGGGGAGAGGAAAGACGCCTGCGGCTGGAACTCGTTCCTCTCCCCCTATACCCTTTATATACTGTAGAAAAGTGAAAAGGAGCTGCAATTTGAAAAAGCTAAGAAGTTATAGCAGTGTATGGAAAGTCGAACAGGTAATATACTCGTTCGGTGACGTAAAACTGCCGACACCTGTCACCGTGACCCAGTTGCTTTGGCTGGCGGCAAGCGGTGTGCTGGTGTTCATGCTCCGCAGAGTGCCGCCGCTGGCGTTTATTCATAATCCGCTGATTTTGTGCTGTATTCCGTTCGGCGTGACGTGGTTTATGAGCAAAAAGACCTTTGACGGCAAGAAACCGTATAGTTTCGTGTGCTCGGTGATTGCCTATGCGCTGCGCCCGAAAGTCACCTTTGCCGGAAAGCCTGTCCGGCTGAAAAAGCACCGCGAGAACGCGAATATTACCGTAGTGAGGAGTGAGATTATCCGTGCCGTATCCGATTAAATATATTGAAAATAACCTTGTTTGGAACATTGAGGGCGAGTGTTTTGCCTATTACGAACTGATTCCGTTCAATTATTCGTTCCTCTCACTGGAACAGAAAGACGCGGTGCATGATGCTTTCCGGCAGTTGATCGCGCAGAACCGTGACGGCAAGATTCACGCTTTGCAGATCAGCACGGAAAGCAGTATCCGCGCCGCACAGGAGCGTTCCAAGAAAAGCGTGACCGGACGGCTGAAAGAGATCGCCTGCGCCGAGATTGACGAGCAGACGGAAAATCTCGTTGCTTCGCTCGGTGATACACAGGTCGATTACCGCTTTTTCATCGGTTTTAAGCTGGTCGTAACGGATAAGGAATTGTCCGTGAAAGATGTAGGAAAACAGGTGAAAAACGTGCTATCCGATGCGATGAACGCTATCAGCAGTTCTTTCATGGGTGATTTCGTGAGTATGCCGAACGATGAAATCCGCCGCTATTCCCGCATGGAAAAGCTGATGGAAAACAAGCTGTCCCGCCGCTTCAAGGTGCGTCGGCTAAATAAGAATGACTTCGGCTATCTGCTGGAGCATATCTACGGCAGGACCGGCACGGCCTATGAAGATTTTGAGTTTACGCTGCCGCTTAAAAAACGCAAGCGTGATACACTGGTTAAAAAGTACGATCTTATCAAGCCTGCCCGTTGTCTGATTGAGGAAAAACAGCGGTATTTACACATGAAGTCCGAGGATTCGGAAAGCTACGTTGCATACTTTACGATCTCCGATGTGGTCGGTGAGCTGGATTTCCCGTCCAGTGAGATTTTCTACTACCAGGAACAGCAGTTTGATTTTGCCATTGATACCAGCATGAATGTTGAGATTATCACGAACAAGGCTGCATTACATACGGTTCGCAACAAGAAAAAGGAACTGAAAGACCTCGATAACCATGCGTGGGAAAATAACTCGGAAACCACCAATCAGGTGGCAGAAGCATTGGACAGCGTAGACGAACTCGAAAGTGTCCTTGACCAGAGCAAAGAATCCATGTACAAGCTGTCCTATGTTGTGCGCGTTACCGCGCCGGACGTGGAAGAACTCAAACGCCGCTGTAACCAAGTGCGCGATTTCTACGATGATGCAAGTATCAAATTGGTTCGGCCTATCGGTGATATGATGGGACTACATAACGAATTTATTCCGGCAAGTAAGCGGTATATGAACGATTATGTGCAGTATGTCACCAGTGATTTTCTTGCCGGTCTGGGTTTCGGTGCAACGCAAATGCTCGGTGAGCGTGACGGTATCTATCTCGGCTACAATGTCGATACAGACCAGAATGTGTATGTGCAGCCTGCAAGAGCGGCACAGGGCGTTAAGGGTTCTGTGACCAATGCGCTGTCCGGTGCGTTCCTCGGCTCTCTGGGCGGCGGTAAATCGCTGTCGTTCAACCTGCTTACTTACTACGCTGTTCTGAATGGCGCGCAGGCTCTTATCCTTGACCCGAAATCTGAACGCGGGCTTTGGAAAGAGAAGCTGCCGGAGATCGCGGACGAGATCAATATTGTCAATCTGACCTCGGACGAGGAAAACAAGGGTATGCTTGACCCGTATATCATCATGCGGAAAACCAAGGACGCAGAAAGCCTTGCGCTGGATGTGCTCACCTTCCTTACCGGCATTTCCTCGCGTGACGGTAAGCTGTTCCCTGTCCTGCGCCGTGCGGTGCGTGCTGTCACGAACAGCGAAACGCGCGGACTGCTCCGCGTCATTGACGCGCTGCGGGACGATGGCTCGGAAACTGCGCTTGCGATTGCCGATCATATCGAATCCTTTACGGACTATGACTTTGCGCACCTGTTGTTCTCAAATGGCAAGGTGCAGCAGACCATCAGCCTTGAAAAGCAGCTGAATATCATTCAGGTTGCCGATCTTGTTCTGCCGGATAAGGATACCGCGCCTGCGGACTACACCACCATTGAAATGCTGTCTATCTCCATGCTTATCGTCATTTCCACCTTTGCACTGGATTTCATTCATTCAGACCGCAGTATCTTCAAGATGGTTGGACTTGATAAAGCATGGGCGTTCCTCAATGTGGCACAGGGCAAAACGCTGGCAAACAAGCTGGTTCGCGCCGGTCGTTCGATGAACGCTGCCGTTTACTTTGTCACCCAGAACGCCGGTGATGTGGCAGACGAGAATATCAAGAACAACATCGGCATGAAGTTCGCGTTCCGCTCTACGGATATGAACGAGATCAAGAAAACACTCGAATTTTTCGGTCTGGATTCCGAGGACGAAAACAATCAGAAGCGGCTTCGCAATCTGGAAAACGGTCAGTGCCTTTTCCAAGACCTTTACGGTCGCATCGGCGTTATCAAGTTCCATGTCATGTTCGATTATCTGTTCCATGCGTTCGATACGCGCCCGCCGGTTACAGGGAACGAGGTGTAACGTGTGACAAATGCCTTAAAAGTTCGGAAATTAGCCATTACAGCCTTTGTTGCGGTTGTGATGGCTTTTGTTTTCTGTAAGCTGTTCACGGTGCAGGCGCACGCCGCCGGATTGCTGGACGAAACCATCGATACGGCGCACGAGTTCAGCAAGTATCCGATTGATAACTACCAGCTTGATTTTTACGTTGATTCCTCGTGGGATTGGCTACCATGGAACTGGCTGGATGGTATCGGAAAGACGGCACAGTACGCAATTTACCTGTTTACGAATTTCCTGTGGACGCTGAATTTATACATTTCAAATGCCGTGGGATACCTGATTCAACAGGCATATGACCTCGACTTCATCAGCAGCGCTGCAAGTGAAATCGGAAAGAATATTCAGTTGATTGCGGGCGTGTCGGCCAGCGGATTGGACAGCACGGGGCTGTTTCCCGGCATGATGGCGATTGTCACGCTACTGGTCGGCGTGTACTGCACTTATGCTGGTTTAATCAAACGCGAAACAACGAAAGCGTTTCATGCAGCGCTGAATTTTGTGGTAGTGTTCGTAGTGTCGGTCGGACTGATTGCCTACGCACCATCTGCAATTACCGGTGTAAACGAGTTTTCGAGCGACATCAGCAACGGCATTGTCGATGTGAGCGCGAAAATTCTTGCGCCGGATACGGCAGGCGAGAACACCGGTGTTTCTGCGATTCGGGATTGCCTGTTCGGTATCCAAGTGAAACAGCCGTGGCTTATCATGCAGTTTGGCGATTCGGATGTGGAGAATATCGGAGAAGAACGAGTAAACAGTCTGCTCGGCACTTCGCCGGATGAAAACCGCGGCAAAGACCGAGAAGAAGCTGTAAAAACAGAGTTAGAGGACTACGATAACGGCAACTTGACCGTAACCGAGGTGACAAGCCGGTTTGGTTTATCCGTGTTCTTTTTGATTTTCAATCTGATTGTGTCGGCGTTTGCGATCATGCTGACGGGCAGTATGCTCCTGTCGCAGATTTTGTTCATCATCAGCGCGATGTTCCTGCCGGTGAGCCTGTTGATCAGTATGATTCCGGCGTTTTCCGGCACGAGCAGGAGAGCGGTGATTTCGCTGTTTAACACCATTATGCTGCGCGTCGGAACAACGCTGCTGACCACGTTTGTGCTGGTGCTGTCCTCGCTGGCCTACACGATTGCCAACGGAAAACCGTTCGTGGTGGTCGTACTGCTGCAGGTAATTGTGTTCGCGGGCGTGTATATGGAGCGCGACAAACTGCTCGGCATGATCGGTCTGCGCGACGAGGATACAGGCCGTGTTGGTCGAGCCATGACGAACCGGCCGCGCCGGACGATTTCTCGTGCTGTGAGAAAGGCACTGCCGTTTGCGGCAGGTGTTGGAGTAGGAAAGCGCTCTGCGCAGCGCCGTGCTATGCAGAGTACACAGAGAACAGCTTCAACTTCGGCAAGCCGTGAAACCGTTCAGCCGAAGAAGAAGAATCTTGGTCAGCGGGTTGGCGAAACGGCAGGCAAGATTGCAGATACGCCATCTCGTGTGCGGGATAAGGCGGCAGAAACCGTGCAAAAGGTCAAGGACGCACCGACTAATGCGGAATATGCTGTCCGCAGCAATGTGGAATCTGCACGGGAAAGTGTGCGGGAAACCATGCAGAAACGTCGAGAAGCGCGTGCTGCACAGATGGAATCTCGTAGAACTACCACTGCAAGCCGCCGTGAGCAGTTATCTCAGCGAAAAAGAGAACGCAATGAGGGTAATACGGAGAAGCCCAGAACGGAAAGCACTCGTGTTGCACCAAAGGAGCGCCCGACTGTCCCCAAACAGCAGAATACTGAACCGGAAAAGCCGTCTGCACCGCAGAACCGACCTCGGTCGGAACGGATTGAACCGACACCCAGACAGCGGGAAGATCGTCCGACGGTCAAGGACAAGCCGCAAATTACGGTTGCAGACCGCAAGCCAGACCGTCCAGCAGAACGTCCAACTGTACCAGATAAGCCGAAAGCACGGCGCACACCGACCATGCCGAAAGGACTGGACGAAGAAACCTTTGGCGCGGAGTTCAAACAGCGGAAAACCGGAAAAATCACGCGCAAACAGCGGCGTTCGGAGAGCCGAGGTGAGCGCAAGTGATGAAAAAGGCGGTAATGGCAGGTGCCCTGGGCTTCGGACTGCTGATTGCTTTACTTCTGTCGATGTTTCTGATTATCGCTTCGGATGAGGATAGCGGCGGAAGCAATTCGGGTTTGTACATCGGCGTGAACCTCTCGCCGGAAGTGCTCGCGCATCAATCCATGGTTGAGAAGTATGCGCGGCAAAACGGTATCAGCGATTATGTTTATGTTCTGCTTGCTATTATTCAGGTGGAAAGCGAGGGCAAGCTGGAGGACGTTATGCAGTCGTCTGAATCTGCCGGACTGCCGGTGAACGCCCTCGGCACGGAGGACAGTATCAAGCAGGGCTGCAAGTATTTTGCCGAACTGGTCGCAAAGGCCGATAGGTTCGGCTGTGATATGGACGCTGTGATTCAAGCGTACAATTACGGCAGCGGCTTTCTGGATTTCGTTGCGAAAAACGGCAAACGGTACACCTTTGAACTGGCACAGGAGTTTTCCCGACAGCACTCCGGCGGCGTGAAAGTTACTTATAAAAACGCGATTTCCACGCCAATCAACGGCGGCTGGCGATACAACTACGGCAATATGTTCTATGTCAAGCTGGTAAAGCAATATCTGACGCAGAACGGCGGTGATGCACTCGGAACGGACGCGCAGAATCGCATTGTCGAGGTGGCACGAAATTCAGAAAAGTACGGTATTTCGGCTGCTGGCGGATATTGTGAAGCATGGGCGGAAGAAGTTTACCGAAAAGCGGGTGTATCCATCGACAAGCATTGTTGTGCAGGCAAAAATCGTGCGCTGTACACGGTCGGAAAGTCCAGCAAGAACATTCCTCTCGGCGCGATGGTTTACAATGACCCGGCGGTATACCAGTCCCGAACGAACGACACCTGCGGTCGAAATGCGGGTCACGTCGGCATTTACATTGGCAACGGCCAGATTATTTCCAACATCGGCGGCACTGTCATTGATACCGTAGAGGGTTGGACGGCTTACTATGGCTTCGGTGGCTGGGGCTGGGGCGGCGCTGTGGTTGCACAGAAATAAGACAAAGGAGAACGAATTATGTTTCAGAAAAAGAAAGAAAAGCAGCAGAAACCAAAGAAACTGCGCGTTTACACGGTGAACAGCCGCAAACCTGCTGTAATTGCAATGTGGCTGCTGTTCGTCTGCGGTTTCGCATTTGCAGTGCATAAGAACTTTACCGCGATTGATACACATACCGTGCACGAAAAGGAGATTGTTGAGCGCCGTGTGGAGGATACCAGCGGCGTGGAAGCGTTTGTGCGGAACTTTGCGAAAACTTACTATTCATGGAGCAACAACAAGGATTCCGTTGCACAGCGTACCGATGCGCTGACTGGCTATCTGACCGAGGACCTGCAGCGTTTAACGGCTGACACCGTGAAAAGTGACATTGCGGTTTCTTCGTCCGTGCAGGACATTCAGATTTGGTCTGTGGAGCAGAATGGCAGTGAAAACGATTTTGCAGTCGTGTTCACAGTGGCGCAGACGATTTCGAACGGCAAGAAAAAAGACACTGTATCCAGCGTGTACAAAACAGCGGTTCACAAGGACGATAATGGAGATATGGTCATTACGCAAGCACCGACGATCACCGGCAAGCCTGCAAAATCTGCATATACGCCAAAAGCCGCAGAACCCGACGGAACGATTTCTGCGGCTGAGAGCGAAGATATTGCGGATTTTCTGATTACCTTTTTCACGCTGTATCCGACGGCTACGGAAAAAGAGCTGTCTTACTACGTCAGCGGGGATTCCATGCCGCCGGTCAAGTGCGCGGACTATACGTTCAGCCAGCTTAAAAGCACGGTGCTGAACAAGGACGGCGATACCGTAACGGCAACTGTGGCGGTGGAATATCTGGACAGCGTTACACAAATGACGCAGATTTCGCAGTTTGAGCTTGTGCTGAAACTGGTGGATGAGAATTGGAAAATCGTCGGGTGATGTATGCGTTTGTACGGGGAAAAGTAGCAAGTAACGAAGTGTGAAAATCGAATACCGAAGAGGAAAAAGGCTCGTCGCAGAATGTTTCGATTCTGAGACGAGCCTTCTATTCTCGCGGTGGCGAGCGCAGAAATTTTATGATTCACTTGATATTTTTATACATGGATACTTAGTTTCTTGCGTTTGTGTATTTGTTTCACACCAAACCAGATAATCTTCATCAAAAGGATATAATACATAATCAATTAACCCAGAAACATTTTCGGACAAATCCAATACTTTATTGGTTGTTATATCCCACACGTAAAGTGCATTTCCAGTAATCGGACGCCATGTTATAAAATCGTTTGAAGATTGCAGTTCAGCAAATTCTAAGGTGCTGTCAATATTGTTTGGATATAATTTCGTGGTGGCGTCTATCTGTTTTGACCATTTCTTATGAGCGAAGTCATAACAGTATAACGATTCTGATTTTTGCGGCTGCCACTCCGAAACGCCTACGATAAAAGAGTTTGTGATGCATATTTCCTGCAACGGTTCGGGCGGCTCGATACACATACGTTTATGTTTTTCTATGTCATATGTCCAAAGGGAACTGCCATTAGAATCATATTTTAGATAAACAACATTTTTGTCATTCACAGACGGTGAACCAAAAGTGGTTTGCATGGAATCTGCTGTATCTGCAATTTCCAATTTATGATTGTTCAAATCATAAATTTTTATTGCAGGGTAAATACCATCTTCATTAGCTGTATAGCTGGCGTAAACAACAAAGCTGCCATTTACCGAAAGCGACCACGGGTGCGGGTCAAAATTCCGTGTTTTAGGGAAGAAATCGTTTTCGCCGTCTACGAATATGATTTCTCCTGTACGCAGGTTAGCCGCGTATACAGCCCAATTTTCACCAATAGAACTTCCTACACGCAGTTCGGCGTCTTGGCTCTCGGACCAGACAAACCAATTATCCTTATAATCAAAGGTTGTCATGGTGCCGTTTGTTTGCGTGTCCAATTTAATAAGTTCCTGTTGCTCTTGGGTATTTAAGTCAACCGACCTGATATAGTTATCAGTGTAATTTTTATATAATATCTCATGGTCGGATTTGTGACCGATATAAATGCTTTTTTCAAAATCGATATAATCTGATAAGATTACTGCGGTTTCGGTGTATGGTTCAATGGAAGCAGGTAAACTTTTGGTTTCGCGCTCTTGATAAAAATACAGACTGAATATAGTTACTACAGCTAATAGAATACATGAAATGGAAAGGTTCTTTTTCATTACTTTTCTCCTGTAATAGCCATTATAATTTATCACAAATATAGCGGGTAAGACTATAAAATGCTTTACAGTTATTGTGAAAGATAATCGAGTATGTAAATTGTTTATTTCATATTTGCATTATACCATTAAAAGTGGAATTTGTACTGAAAATGCAGAGTTCAGTATGATTTTTGCAGTAAAATGCACAGATGACGAATGGCGTTTTGGAAAGCTGTTGTCTGTTGTTTTACATTTTTAAAATAATCGCTACGGTATATTGATTATTATTCGTTGCGTGTTATGGATTTCTTGATTATCTTTTTCATATTATAGCCGACGGCAACCTAAAGGACTATCTTACTATGTTAGCAATGATTCCATGCTTACATATATAGTCAGCCAGCTTAAAAGCATAGTGTTGAACAGGCATAGTGATACTGTAATGGTAACTGTGACAGTAGAATACTGGATAATGTTATGAAAATGACGCAAATTTCGCAGTTTGAACTTGCGCTGAAACTGGTGGATGTGAATTAGAAGATTGGCGGGTAAGCGTTTCAATACAAAAACAAGAAAACGGAGGGTAGTAAAACACCCTCTGTTTTCCCGTTTGATTCATCAATATTTTGCTAGGTCAATGATGTTTGTTGGATATAAAGTATTTTATTATTACATATCCGATAATTACGGATATTATTAGAAGAACAGACGCATAAATAGTAATAGGCGTATTAATGATATTTGCCAGATGAAATTCCCTGGAAGAAAAATTTGGCGTTGCAGAAGTGAAATCGGTACAGAGGAAAGAATGTTCGATATTGGTCGTTTCAACACCGGCAGTTGTAGTGCAAATGATGGCTGGTGTAACTTGAGTAATCATCTGTCCAGTTGGAGCCGTAAACAAAATTGTTCCATTACCATCGATGAGTGATTCTGTATATGCATTGATTGATGTGTCTGAAACCTGTATATACCGTATTTCGCCGTTTACTATAAATGCTGTGCGAATGTTATTTTTGAATAATGTACCGGATTGGTTATATAAAGTTGCAATGCGTAAACCGTTTTGAAGATTTGACACACAAGCAATTTCATCTTGGAGATTATTGTTAAATGCGTTTGCTACATATAACTCCTCGTTGGAAGGAATAGGTATTAGTGTATTGGTATCTAGATTCCTTATTTGAATTGTATTTTCTTTTGAAAGTTGAAAAATAGAATTACTTTGTACAGCATTTTTAATGCTATCGAATGTGGGTGGGACTAATAATATTCCATCTTGCTTCATTATGCCCCATTTGCCGTTTTTTGTTTGTACAAGGACACGATCAAATAAATCTGCATGGCTTCCTGCCAATGAAATTATAGAGCTATATTGATCAAAAGTTCTTATACGTCCACTATGATTCCAATAGGAAATGCTATTATTCTTTTGGACGGCTGCAAGGTCGGAAGATAGAAGTGTGATAGAATCCGCACCTTGCGTGATTTCACGACCGCTTGTATCAAGAAGTGTAGCTGTGCCGTTAGCTTGTGCAGTGAATAACTGCGTTTTCCCTATGTAATACGGTTCAATGTCATCATACTGTTTGCTTACACAAGTACTATTATGGTATATGGCATATTGAGTGTTATTGCATCCAATCCACAGTATATTATCTTGTGCTTGATTTGTTGTAGCAGATATAATTTCAGCAATATCGGTTTGAAATATCGAATTACCGGTAGCATCATAAATTGTATTCTCAGCGAAAAAGTAATGATCATCTTCGGACACATTAATGGTATGTCCTTTTACAGAGGTAATGACTTGTTGTCTTTTCAAATCAATCAATTCGGAAGTCTGAGCTGACAGGTCAACAGGAGAAGCATCATCAGGAGCAAAGACACCAATGGCAAAATCTCCATAAAATTGCACACTGTTATATTTGTAAGGAGTAAGTTGTGAGAAATCTTGGCTGAAGATGGAGTATTTACCATCTTTCGGAAGAATAAAATATGAAGTATGATTGAGCGTCGTGTAATCAGGCAATTCTGCAATGTGTTCAATAATCTTAAATTCTGTTAAAACTCCTTGATTATTAGTGTATAGGTGGAGTTCTTGTGTCTTTTCATCCAGCTGTGCAACATATTCGCCTAGTCCGAACAGATGTTGATTTTCAGGTATTTCATCCCATGTAGGTTTAATAGCAAATGCAGTGTTCAACAATACAGCTATGAGTGGAATACATAATAATTTCTTGATAATAATATTTATCACATCCTATTGATTTATTGATAGTAAACAAGAACTATAGATAGCACAAGAAACGATACCTGATTCAGTATCGTTTCTTGTAAAATTATAGAATTTTCATTGATAAATCACCGGAATTTCCGCCGATTAAAATAATTTGTAATAAAGAAGTGGTAGACGCATCGTATGTAAATGGCAGTGCTTTAGCATACCATGTTCCGTTGTTTACTCGTGTCATAATGGTGCCAGCGTTGTTTGTAGCCTTAGAAAATTGAATTTTTCGACCATTACAACCGGATAGATTCAAATCATAAATGATACCGTAATTTCCGATAACCAACCATCGTGTATCTAATATAACGGTACCCGCATCGTTCATTTGTTGCGTGCCAATTCCATCAACGCCAGCGATAGCATCTAGCTGGACTTACTGCATCGGGTTCATTCCCTTCATTTGGTGTATTAGTATTATACAACATACGGTAAAATACACAATGAGATTGCAGAGTTTGGCAGGCCTGATGCAGTAAAATGTACCAATAAAGAGCGGTAGCTTTGAAGCTATCGCCCTTTGTTTTACAAATTCAAAATAATCTCTACGGTATATAGATTATTCTCTTGATTGATTTGCATCGTGCCGCCAATTTGTTCTACTGTGGAACTGACGTTTTTCAGCCCATAACCATGAATACCCTCGCGTTTCTTAGAAGAAAATTCTGGGTCATAGGGATTGGAAATGCGGTAATACAGAATACTGTCCTTTTGCCTTAAAGTTAAACTTACGATTTTAGGCGTATCGGCAGATACACCGCTGCACGCGCGAATTGCGTTATCCAATGTATTTCCGAGAATAACACTTAAAACCAGCGGGGACAGGGCAAGCTGAGGGGAAACAAAAACGTCGATTTTTAAAGTAATACCGGCAAGCGAGGATTTTCCCAGTGCATCATTCAAAATTGCGTTAATAACCGGATGGTCTACATCAACGATTTTGCTAAGCGAATTAAATGATTTGGTAATGGTTTCGAGATATAACTCTGCTTGTGATACATTACTGTCCTTGACTAATGCAGTAACAGCAGTTAATTGCTTTTTTATATCATGCCACAGACTTCGCGTTTGCTCGTTAGCGGATTTCATCTGTTCGTAATAAGACAGCTGAGTTTCGAGTTGCTGTTCAGCCAAACGCCGCTGCTGCTCGTTTTCGTAATTTGTACGAATAGATCGCATATATACGAAGAATACAATGTTGATGTACAAAATTCCGGCAATAGAAAGTGTTAATAATATTAAAAGAAAGTGCGATACGGTTCCGACCAATTCCAATGATACAATGCAGATAAATACACTGACGAGCTGGCAGGTCGTCAGTGGGAGCAATTCTTTGAATGGAATATCAAGTAAACCTTTTTTGCCGAACAGTGTGACAATAAAAAGAATGAGCAGCAAGTTTATCAGCTTTGCAAAGATGATAAATATGCAGCGTGCTAACCCCTGTCCGAGGATAATCGTTCGTGAAATGCCGGAGAGATAAAAAGGATATTCACATATTACGTCAACCAACACACTGAGGGTTATAAATGCTGTTGAAGTTAAAAGTGCCTTGCAAACAGTGGATTCAAAAATCGCATATGTTGATACACTGATAATGTTCCAGCTAAGTAGGATACGAAGTATGCCCGGCATAGGGATACAGCTCATCACGATAATAAAAATACCTACAAGCAAGTATAAATGTCCTTTGTATTTAGCGCTGCGATATATTGAGTAAAATCCAGATGCAAAAAGATAGAGTAGAAAGGTGTCTAATACACCACTGAGGGCTTCAATTAGCAAAGTCATATGTTTTCCCTCGCAAACTTTGTAAAAGCTGCAATGACATCTTTCTTTCGGTTTCTGCTGATTTTGATCAGTTGATGGTTCTGCATTTCTACATCGTCTTTTGTTATGCGAACTACATGATGCAGATTGATTAGGAAACTGGCATGAATACGAAGAAAATTTGCAGATGATAATTGTGGTTCAACCTCTTTTAAGCTCAATCGAGTTTTATAAATCTGCTGCTGTGTATGAATGAAAAGCATATAATTATGGGACTCGAAATACAGAATTTCTTGTACAGGGATACGATACAGTTCGCCATTCGAGGAGAATGAAAAATACTGCGGAATGATCAGACGCAAAGCGCGCTTGAGAACCTCATAGAACTTTTCCTCATTAAGAGGTTTTACAAGATAATGAAAAGCCACGTCATAACCACGAATCGTATATTCGGTGCTCTTGGTTACAAAAACAATAAGCGGCTGTGAGCTCCCCGACATAAGTTCTTCTGCAGCATCAAAGCCATTTGTATCATCCATTTCAATATCCAGAAAAATCAATGGGAAAAATGTCGTCTTCGCTGCTGCCAGCAGTTCGTCTGCTGAGGGAAAAAGGACAATAGATAATTCGGGGGCATATCGCTTGACTAATGCTTTAATGTTGAGTCGTTCTTGCTCTTCATCATCACAAATTGCAATTCGCATAAATACTCCCGTTAAAAATCACATCTTGAAATCAGTTTTAACATTCCAAGGGCTAATTGTTGCTGTTTCTTTGAGAGCTTGGAATAGAGTTGTGCGTATTCTTGCTTCAGTTTTTCACTTTCTTCGAGCGTTGATGTGCAGAATAGAGATTGTACATCAAGCTCTAATGTTTCAATCAACTGTAATAAAACCGGATAAGATGGATAACTGAGCCCGCGTTCAATTTGGCCGATGTATCCAGCGGTTTTCCCGATTTTTTTCAGCAAGACGTTCTTGCGTCAATCCTAACTCTTTACGTTTGACTTGAATAATTTCTCCAAGACCTATCATCTGTAATCACCTCAGGTATAGCGATACTATTATTTTAAGTAGTATAGATACCAATTAGAAGCGACTTATACTATTATTTTATAATAGTTGTACTATCTTTTCAACTAATTACTGCAAGGACATTGAAATACATCAAGGGCTCGATATAATAAGGAATATCAGGTATAGTGAAGTGAATAAGCGAGAATAGAGTATTTTTATGAAGAAGTTTGTCGATTCTTATTGTAATTATCTCAAAAAGAAGGGGATTATTGTATCGGATGAACAATTGGAAATCTGTGCGTACGGTTTAGAATTGATCGTTTCGGCAATTCTGAATATTGTAATTTTGGTAATGTGCTCATTTGTACTACATGAAGAAAGGTACGCGGATCGCGGTCAACAATGTATCCTAATTGCTCCTGCGTCATTCCGCTGGCTTCTCTTGCCCGCTTAATGGCAAGGCCGATCCCGTGAAAGTTAAATCTGCGTTCGTCCCGTTCAATTTTCATAGCATCACCACCTAATGTAATTTTACATTTCGGGTGTTATTATTTGAACGATGTATAATTTCATTTGCCTGACTATCTGATTTCGCTCTCTTTGCTGCTTGTACCTTTGGGTGAAAAAGATTATAATATAATTGATTTGTATAATTCAAAGATAATAGTGGAGAACCATCATAATGAGTAAAATATTATTAGTAGAGGATAATCCAGATGCAGTAAAAAGGATAATCCGATATATCAATAAAATATTCGCTGAATTGGACGTGGTTTCTTTTCCCGAAGCAGGCGATGCCCTGCAATATGCAAAAGCGAACGATGTTTCCCTTTTTATCCTTGATATTCAGTTAGA
>OGXW01001658.1_pt1 | contig 16681 bp, 17 predicted proteins | sample 1576341 | NCBI WGS metagenome assembly OGXW01 (sample SAMEA3541592, study PRJEB24748) | human gut metagenome | biome: human gut; feature: human-associated habitat; material: faeces | place: China | collected 2012
AGTTACATCACAATAATAAAGGAAAAACGTACCGATTGGAGTAGAAAACGCGTACTGCTAAATCAGAATGAATGTACCGCCGATTTCAGAATAGGTGTACCGTTCAAGCAGAATTTGCATCATTGTGAAAAGAAGATCCTGAAGGGGCATTTTTCGGATCCTGGTAAAATAATTTTTATTACCTGATCGGCAAAATGCCTTAAATTCATCAGAATTCATTTTTTCTACATCCATGAATGTACATTTTTGAGAATGTTTCATGCATGATCACATCCTTTTTTTGAGCAAGTTCATGGTTTCTTTTTACAATATAAGCATATCAAAAAAAGCAGAAGATATCTAATCCTTTTAGAATAAATATCCTCTGCTTTTAAGTTAATGACATTGAGTAAAATCAATGGTTTCAAGCTGATTTTTTCATTAATCAGCAGACGCTAATTATATGAAAAAAGATCGAAGAAAACAATCAGTAGGTATATTTTTTGGCGCTGGTGTGCATGTGAAAAAAATATATTAAGATTTAAAAAGAAGTTGTACAAATTTGGGGGATATTTAGTTGGAGTGAAAGGTATGGTATGAAATAAAGAATCGATATGTATAAAGAGGGCACAATAGGTATATAGAAACATTCTAAAATAAAAGTAAAAATTTTTATTGGAGAACGTTTATGAACGCAGATTATTCAGAAGTACCACAAAGATTATGTGCTTATCGAAAAGCTTTAGAAAAGACACAAAAGGAAATGGCAGAGAAGTTTGGGGTCAAGCAGGATCATTATAGCAGGCTGGAAAGCGGAAAGACTTTTCTTTCATATAGAAATCTTTTATGCTTTGTGAGTAATGGTGGAGATATTTATTACCTGATTACAGGAAAAGAGCGATATGTTGGGGTAATAGATGCATATTTGGATAATTTCAAAATATTAGGAGACAAAGTAGAACTTCTGAAATTAATCCTGTGAGTAACATATCAGGGCGTATCATATGAAGAATCAAATAAAATATATGAGATTAAGCGGGCATGGAAACATATAGAGTTAATTGAAAATGAAAAGAAAATAAATTCTATATGGAAAAATATCCGCAAAGTAGAGGGGATTTCACAGAAACGAATGGCTGATCAGCTGGATATTAATATTAAAAGATATCAGCGAATGGAGAATTTAAGGACGAAACCCGATGCGGAGATTTTGCATTCTTTATTTTGGGATTTGGGATATTCACCATTGGTAATGATGAAGCAGGATATGCTTTATGTAGATGAGATAAATAAAATCTGGGATGAATTTCCGGAAAAAACAAGAGAGAGACTCGAAGGTGTGATTGAGCAAGGTATAAAATTAATGCAAGAATTTGGAAGTTCATCAAAATGAAGCGCATATTGATTCTGGAGGATAATGTAAAAACACTGACTTCTTTAGAAAAAATGATACGGGAAATTAGTCCGGAGATTATAACTTTTCCTGTACAAACATATGAAGAAGCTTGTATTTGTGCAGTGAAACAGCAGATAGATATATTTATTTTAGATATCATTTTAAATACAAAACAACCAGGTGATACTTCAGGACTGGCCTTTGCTCGTGAAATGCGGAATTATAAAAAGTATCAGTTGACACCGATGATATTTATTACTGTTTTAGCTGATCCAGAACTTTATGCATATCGAGAGCTGCATAGCTTTGGATATCTTGAAAAACCGTTTTCGATGGAAGAGGCGAGAAAACTGGTAATAAAGGCTCTGGAAAATACAGTACCTGTGGAAAAGGAAAAAACTATATGGTTGAGAAAAGATGGTATCTTATTTGCAGTACCATTGCATAAAGTAATTTGTGTGGAAACCAGAAATCATATTCTTTCAATATATTTGCAGGATGAGCTGCTGGAAATACCATATATAACCATTAAGGAATTTATGAGTGAAGCAGATGGATTTGGATTTTTCCAATGTAGCAGAAGTACGCTTGTTAACAAAAATCACATTAAAAGTGTGGATATGATAAATCGTTACATATCTTTTCGTGGTACGGATAAAATCGTTGAAGTAGGGCCTGTTTATCGAAAAAAATTTGTAAGGGAGATGAAAAATGGGTGAACGGCTCTATACGTTAATGGAAATTTGTAATATTATATGTTGTCTGCATTTTATATATAACAAAAAAATAAAGATAGACATTCAAAGTGTTTTATTGATCTGTGCGGACTGCATTTTATTTGAGTTAATCAATATATATCCATTAGAGAGAAATCTTTCCATGCTGATGTACTTTTTGATTTTTCTTTATATTATAATAGAATTTGATACGGATATCAGAAGTCTTATAATGGGGAATTTGTTATATGTAGTAGTATTGGGAATATCACAAATATTGGGAGGAATATGCATTGTATTATTGCGCTTGGAGGAATTGAATGATTCATGGATGGCAATAGGAATTAATTTCATCGCCTTTTTTCTAATTGTATTAGTAAGGAAAAAACTGCATAGATTATTTGAATATCTGATTAAAAAGAATAGAACTGTTATTTGCGCATTTGTAATTTCTTTTCTCGTTATGTTGGGTGGGATACTTAAATACAAAAAGGAAATGGAGACTTCGGTTGGTCAGTTTGTAATCTTGCTGATTATAACAAGTCTCATTAGTATTTTTGCGTATCGTTGGCAAAAAGAGAAAGAAATGAAATCGAGAGTCGAAATGGAATTACAGATGCATAAAATGTATGATGATTCATTTGCGAGTTTGATTTCAACGATGCGTAAGAATCAACATGAGTTTAATAATCATTTACAGGCAATCGCTGGTATGCATTACACATTGCACACATACGAAGAATTGGTAAATGAGCAGAACAAATATTTTGGGAATATTATGCAGAAAAATAAATTTTATCGTCTATTAAATTGTAATTGGCCTGTGGTAGCCGGATTTTTGTATAATAAATTTAAGGAAGCAGATGAAAAGGGGATTAATGTAAATTATAAAATGACTGCAGAACAAGGAATGTGCAGAATTCCTGAGTTTGTAATGGTTGAAATTTTAGGGATTCTGTTGGACAATGCAATTGAAGCCGCAATGAATATAGAAAATCCAGTAATATATGTATATATCGTAAATCAAAAAGGAATTATTGTAGAAGTTTCGAATCCAATATTAGATGTAACGTATGGTGAGATTATGCATTTCTTTGAAGAGGGCTATTCAAGGAAAGATGGGCATAATGGATTAGGATTATATAAAATTGCTGAATATAGCAAGCAATATAATTTTGAGCCTAGAGTAATAAAAGAAAGATATGAAAATAGAGATTATTTAAAAGTTCGCATACAGATATAGCAAAAAAAAGACTGCACAAACCACATGGTTGTGACAGTCCTTTTTTTTACTCTTCTGGGAATGGATATTCGCCAAAGAATAAGATACTGCAACCTTCCCAATGAAGCATAGCAGAACCAGCTAAGCACAAACTACATACAACTTCTAAAAGTGATTTCATGATAACACCTCCTTTGTATAAGCAATTGTCAGTTGAAGCATATGTATCATAATCACCCAAAATCCAATGGTAAGATATTGATTTTGAGGGAAAATGAACGTGAAAATAAAATGTATAAATAAAAAAATAAATAGGTATGTTCGGTATTGTTTCCGGCGTTTTGAAGTAATATGCTGTCGATATATAGAAGGAACCGGAGCTATAAAATATGAGATTACAATACACATGAGTAAAAGGATTAGTTCCCAAATAGTTGACAGATACAGCCGAGGAAGCACAAGGATGCAGAGTACTAAATAAGTATGAGAAAATAGTAAACATCCAATATAAGTTTTACAATGTAATCCTCCGCTGCAGAATCTTAAGACCCATAAAATCAGTGTTGCATAGAGATAATAAGGGAATGCAGAAAAATAGGAGAAGAAAAATCCCATCAACATAAATTTACTTATTTCTGAAAGACAGGTTTTTATGAAATAATCCATAACTTTTATTTGGTAATCGGTATAATGGTAACTTGTTTGCAAAAATGTTTTAAAGTTTTTCATATAGAATCCTCTCTGGTTTATTTATGACTGAGGATACTATTTTTGGTTGGCAAAATGGATTTTCTTGACTGAATGCGGGTGGATATTTACTGAAGATACAAGGTGGTGTATATATATTAGGAAGAAGAGGAATCATTTTTGCGTTGAAAGAGAAAAAAGGATTGTTCAGTCAAATTTATAGAAAGTAGATGTTTCATCAGTACAATACTGATGAAGCTATAGTACGTATTACAGGAATTATAGCGTGTTTTTTAGAATGAAGAAATTTCGTATGATAAACAAGGGTACTAAAAATGGAACATGCATATGATGAATTTAATATACAAATTGGCAAAAGAATAAAAAAATTACGTTTACAAAGAGAATACACAAGGGAATACCTGGCAGAATGTGCAGATATATCTGCGAAATTCCTTTATGAAGTCGAGGCAGGAAAAAAAGGATGTTCAGTATATGTTTTACACCGGTTAGCTATATCTTTAGGCGTTACTGTTAATTATTTTCTGCAGGATGAATCACAATATATGTTGTCAGAATCTGAAGCTATATATAAAAAACTTCGAGAGGAACAGCAGGAAAAGGTAGACTCCTTTGCTCGAATGCTATATGAATTGTTAAAAGCACTTGGAGAGTAAAAAGATATCGTTGAGCAAAATAATGTAGAAAAGTGTAAAAGAAGTGTTAGGATTGGGAACAGTGTAAAAGCTGTTCTTTTTTTGCGTATAAAAACTCGCACAAAAAGTAAAGAAAAGTGTGACCTGTAGTTTCTTCCGTATTTGCAGGTTTATGATTACAATTTTCATATACAAAGAAAAATGCCAGAGGATAAAAACGATGGAAAGTTGCCAAAAAATAAAATTTTACCGTAAGAAAAGAAATATGACACAAGATGAGTTGGCTGAAGCAGCAAATCTCTCTACTTCATATATTTCCCAAGTAGAAACCGGAAGAAAAAATATTGGGAGAGAAGGACTGGAGAAAATAGCGGAAGCATTGCAGGTGCTTCCGGCAATGCTGATTCAGTGCGATGATATGGTGCGGAAAGATGTAAAAAGCTGTCAGATTATGAAAGAACTGGAAGACTGCAGTGATTATGAACTTTCAGTGATACATGATATATTGCTGAGTTTAAAGAGTAGTTTACGTGAAAATTATTTGGGATAGGTTATCAGCCGATGAAAGAGTATTTGGACAAGTATTTTTTCATCGGCTGACAAATATTCGATTGAAAACTGAATAGCCAGTATACACAGGTACATATTCTGAGACACAGTATTGTGATGTGAAACCAGCAGCTTCGCCATGAAATACCTGTCCGAAAGGATAAACGCCAGGAATCGTAGCAGAAGAAGCAAAGGTATGTTAGCGGCATTTCACATGGATCAAAGGTGGCAGATTGATTTGAAATGAGGAAGATAATGATACTTCCGGCAGCGAAGAGCTGTCGGCCCGGTGTAGCGCCCGGGATCAGCGTGTTGTGAGACAGGGTACAGCAGCGATGATATGATGGTGCCAGCCAGCCCGGTATACTCCCGAATGGCAGGGGATGGGACAAATAAAATTCAGGCTGACGGAAACAGTCAGCCTGATGCCATATAAAATGTCACAATAAAAGAATGTGATAAATCATTTTATTATATTCTTTTGTTATGACATGGATGAATATAGGACAAACCAGTATGAATATTATGGAAGAAAAGATACAGGAGAGAATCACATATGGAAAAAGAACAGTTGGTTGATTTGTCAGAGGTAGAGATAGACAATTCTTTAAACAAAGCGGAAAGAATTCACAGTTTTATAGAAAAAGTAGGAAATCCGTATGCCTTTCGAGTAGGTAATGTGGAAGTGGAGATTTCTTTTGAATCTGATGGAGAAAGTCTTCAGGACAAGATGGAGCGCTATTTTGAAACGATAGTTTTTTGAGAAGAAGCTTGAAAGAGATTAAAAGATTTGATAATATTAAAACAGGACAAATCATAACAAATCTTATATTTACAAGCTGTTCTCGGAAGTTAAGGAGGATGGCTTATGAAGTCTTCAAAGAAAGAATGCTATTTCGCAGGGGCTTATACAAGATTATCGCAGGATGATGGAGATAAAGCAGAAAGCGACAGCATCAGAAATCAAAAAGAACTTATCAGAAATTTCCAAAAATCACATTCAGAAATTCATATTGTAGAAGAATATTCCGATGATGGATATAGCGGGGTCAATTTTGAACGTCCGGGATTTCAAAAAATGATAACGGATATACACGAAAAGAAAATTGACTGTATTATTGTAAAAGACTTATCCAGATTTGGGAGAAATTATATTGAGACCGGAAAATATATTGAACAGATTTTTCCGGCATTAGGTGTGCGTTTTATTGCGATTAATGACAATTATGATAGTGCAGAAAAAAGACAGCCCGGAGATCAGATTATTTTGCCATTTAAAAATCTGGTAAACGATGCATATAGCAGAGACCTCTCTGTTAAAATTCGTTCAAACCTAAATGCCAAACGTCAAATTGGAGATTATGTAGGAGCATTTGCACCGTATGGATATAAAAAGGCAGAAGATAATAAAAACCAGCTTACTATTGATTGGCCTGCAGCTAAAGTGGTCAGGCGAATTTTTCAGTTGAGAATTGAAGGAAAGAGTAATGCTGTAATTGCGGATATATTGAATCAGGAAGGAATTCCTTGCCCGTATGATTATAAAAGGCATTCTCCGGACAGCAGAAACTTTGCATCAGGATTTCATGGAAATGGAGAAGCTTCCTGGTCATTCAATGCGATTAATAGAATCCTAACGAATGAAATATATTTGGGAACGATGGTACAGGGAAAGAGTACAAGACCCAACTACAAAATAAAAAAAACTGTAGTAATTGATCAGGAAAAATGGATTCGGGTAAAAAATACTCATGAGGCTATTATTTCTCAAAGAGATTTTGATATTGTGCAAAAATTGGCAGGAATTGATACCAGAATTTCAACAGGAGAAGGAGAAGTATATTTATTTTCAGGGTTGGTTCTATGTGAAAAATGTGGAGATACATTGATACGAAGGACAGTTGTGAGAAATCATACCCGATATACGTATTATGGCTGCTATGACAGAAAACGAACGATAAAGTGTAAAGGTGTAGTAATCCGGGAGGATGATCTTGAACAAGCGGTGCTCACATCAATTCAAAAACATATTCAGACACTGCTTGATATAGATAAGCTGTTGAAACATGTGGATGAAATGCCCTTGTTAAAACGAGAGACAGATGCATTGACGGAGCTGGTTGCATCTGCAAAAAACGAATTATTACGCTATCAGAATCTGAATGAATCTTTATATCGTGATTATTTGGAGGGAATAGTTGATCAGGATGAATATTTGGATTTGAGAAATATCTATTCAACAAACGAAGAACGATTACATAAATCAATTCAGGAATTGGATCGAAAGAAGCAGCAAGTTTTAAATAAAACAAGTAGTTATCAACGATGTATAGAACTCTTCCGGGAATTCGGAAATATTCAAAAACTGGACAGAAAGACTCTTGTAATGCTTATATCTCACATATCTGTAGTGTCGAAGAAAAAAATAAAAATCTGTTTTACCTATCAGGATGAATTTGATGATATGTGTTATCTGATACAAAAAATGAAGGGGGAACATGAAATATGGCAAGGGTAAGCAGGAAGAGAAAACAAGAGCAGGCGGTTGAAAAACTAGCAGTTTCGAGAGATGAGGTGTATCAGTGTGCTGTATATATACGTCTCTCAAAGGAAGAAAATGAAAAGAGTGACAGCCACAAATTAGATAATCAGGAGCAGGTGATTTTGAATTATGTCAGAAAAAATTCGGATTTGAAGATTGTAAAAATATATTGCGATAACGGATATTCCGGTACGAACTTTTCAAGAGCAGCATTTGGCGAAATGATGCAGGATATCAAGTCAGGGATCATCAGGTGTGTAATTGTGAAAGATTTATCTCGGTTGGGAAGAAATCATATTGAAACAGAGCAATATATTCGAACAGTATTTCCTTTTTTTAATGTACGTTTTATTGCTGTTAATGATCACTTTGACAGTCTTCACCCTGAGGGTGATCTTATGGCTTCCCTAAAAAATATCATTAATGATGCATATGCAAAAGATATATCCAGAAAAATCTTTACGGTAAAACAGAATCAAAGATTAAAAGGAGAATTTGTTGGAAATATCCCTCCATATGGATATGAAAAATCAGTTGAAGATGGACATAAACTGGTAATTAATGAAGAAACTGCGCCGGTAATTCGTAAGATTTTTCAGCTGAAAGAACAGAAAAAGACAAATACGGAAATTGCAAAGATCTTAGAGGAGGAACGGGAAATAGCTCCGATGACTTACTGGTATCGTAAGGGAAAAGTCCATCATGAAAAATACGCTCATCGGACCTGGGAAGCGACAACCATTAAGACCATTCTTGCCAATCAGATGTATACGGGTGATATGGTTCAGGGGAAAAAACAGAAATGTATTGCGGAGGGAAGGAATACACAAAAAAAGCAAAAAGAAGAGGATTATGTGATTGTTCCGAATACCCATGAGGCTTTAATAGATCGTTCTTTGTTTGATAAAGTACAGAAAATCTGCAGGAAGGAACTGGAAGCGAACAGAGAAAAAAGAAAAAAATATACGAACGTATCATCCACAGAAGATCTTCTGAAAAATAAAATATTCAGTGCCGAGGGTCTAAAAATGTATCGAGGAAGAAATGTCTATAAAAATGAGAGGGTTACATATAATTATGTAACTTCAAAATCCAGAAAAAATGACGGTTCTTGTTATAAATTTGTATATATCAGTGAGGAAAAAGTATTCCAGGCACTAAAAAAAGCAATCTATTTCTATATTAAACTTTTGTTTTCCATTGAAGATGGTCATATGGATAGAAAAAGAAAAGAAAAAGCGGAGATAGAGCAAAAGCAATTACAAAAGGAAATAGCGAATTCGCAAAAAAATGTAGAATGGTATACCCGGCGTTTAGCAGATACATATAAGGAAAAGACAGAAGGAAAAATACAAATGGAAGACTATATAAAGAAGCAGACAGAATATAGAGCTTGTAAAGAAGCAGCCCAGGAGAAAATAAAAGAACTGTCAGATAAGTATGAAATATATAAAATGCAATTATTAGGCAATCCTGATTATTTTGCAGTGTATGAGAATTTTTTGAAAACAGAGGAATTGAATAAAATGCTGATAGATGTATTGGTTAAAAAGATAACTGTGGCAGAAAATGCAAAAATTGAGATAACTTTTCAATTTGAAGATGAGATGAGAATGTTATATGAAAGATTAAAAGAGAGCTGCAGCGCATGAAGGAAAAGATCATTGCATTATATATTCGTTTATCTGTGGAAGACAGAGATTTGGATGAATTGAAAACCGCAAGTGTGAGTATTCAAAATCAAAAAGTTCATCTGAGGAATTTTTTAATGTGTCATCCGGAAACAGCATCTGGGGAAATTCGTGAATTTATTGATGACGGATATACAGGAACGAATATGGATCGTCCAGCCTTTCAGGAAATGATGAAGCTGGCCAGAGAGGAGCAAATCAGCTGCATTGTTGTAAAGGACTTTTCAAGATTCGGAAGAAATTATCTGGAGGTTGGAAATTATCTGGAACAGATATTTCCTTTGTTGGGAATCCGCTTTATATCCGTAGATGATGGTTATGACAGTAAACAGAATCAGGGGGATGTACCTGGGCTGGATGTCGTTTTCAAAAATATCATACATGACTACTATAGTAAGGAATTATCAGTAAAAGAAATACAGACGAAAAGGAATCTTTCCCAAAAAGGATTATTTTTGGGTGCGATTCCACCGTTTGGTTATGTGAGAGATCCGGATAACCGACATAAATTATTAGTAGATCCGGAATCTGCCGGGACAGTGAAAAGGGTTTTTGCATTCGCATTGGAAGGAAAAAATTTGTCGGAAATTGCGAGAGTTTTAAATAAGGAAAAAGTGGAATGTCCGGGGCAAAGGCTTTGGAGATTGGGGATACGGACGAAAGGCATACAGGAAGAGGAAATCCAGAAGATGAAATGGAGTGCAGATTCTGTAAGAAATATTCTTAAAAGTCCGGCAGTCATTGGCAGCATAACGAATCATCGGGTAGAGAGAAAAGAAATGGGCAGAGCAGGTTTGAAAAAAGTCAATACGGAGGAACAAATTATTGTAGAAAATATGCATGAACCTATTATTGAAAAGAAAATCTATGATCAGATACAGAAAAACTATATTCAAAGAAATCAAAAAATGTATATACCCGGAGAAAAAATTAAAAGGCATCTGTTTAGTGGGATTTTAAAATGTGGATGCTGTGGGAAAAATATGGTGCAGGAAGGTGGGGCGAATAGAAAATATCTATGCAAATATTCCCGTGAGGACAATGATGAGTTACATCGTACAATATATATAGAAGAAAATGTTCTGCAGGAAGCTATGGCTGATTTTATTTTAGTTGGTTTAAAATTGAAGATAAGTCAAAAGACAGAAGAAAAGAAGTCTTCACGAGAGAATACGGGAGGGAAGAGAAAAACTCCTTCTCAAAGCTTTCATTCAAAGAAGAAAATGCTCTCTGATATTTATGAGGCTTATGCGGAGGGAAAGATTGATAAAGACACTTTTTTGAGAAAGAAAGAAAATATTCGGGAAATGTTTGAGACAGAAGATGTGGAAGCGGAGACAAAAACAGCGGTGGTAAGAACGGATTTGGAGAATCTACTGGAAGAGGTTCAGAGTACAGCAGATGATTCGTGGCTTACACGTGAAGTTTTGAAGGTCTTTGTCAAAGAAATTTGGATTTTTCCGGAGAGCGAAATGAAAATCATTTGGAAACCTGAATGGGCACTGGAAGGTGCTGGGAAAGATAGCATTGGGAAAAAAGAAAAGTGAAAAAAGTGAAATTTTATTCCATAATAAAGCAAAACTTTCAGAGTTATGATTGAAGAAAGACAGAGGTTGACGTTGATTGTGAAAAACGTATATGATAAACTAAATATAGATTTTCTTTGCTTTCTAAAATGTTGAAAAGGGCTGCGGTAGTTCCGGGCGAATCTAATAGGAGATAATATAAAATGATTGTTCAAAACGTAGATATAAAAAATTTCAGAGGAATTGAATACGCATCTATAGAATTTAAACCGGGATTTAACTTGATTAAAGGGGAGAATGGAAAAGGTAAAACTTCTATATTAGAAGCGATTTCTGTTGGATTAGGCGGATTTATCGCAGGATTTAGTGATGTCTCAACACGACATTTTTCTAAGGATGAGATAAGAAAAGTGATAAAGTTGACAGGCGATGGGTCATGTGATGAGATTTATGAGGTTCCAACAGAGGTGGTGTTAAAGGCAGATATCAACGGTGAAAATATTGAATGGATTCGAAGACGGACAAGCATAAAAGCATCGCGCAGTACGATTCAGCCGCGTAAAATTTGTAAGGTTGCAGAGGAAATGTCAGTGAATCCTGATGCGGAATATCCGATATTAAATTATCAGGGCGCAGGAAGAGTATGGTCTCAAAAAAGAGAGAAAATAGAAAATGTATTTAAAAAAAAATACTCCAGAACAGCAGGTTATATTGACACATTATATGAAGCTTCTAATATAAAACTGCTTTTAAACTGGTGTATTAAGATGGAGCAGATTTCATGGCAGAAAGAGCAGAAAATTGCAGAATATGAGGCTGTGAAACAAGCAGTAGCTGATTTTATGAGTTATATGAATTCAGGTGGAACATATGAGGTCTTCTATGACAAACAGTTAGAAGACTTAATGTATAAGACCGAAGATTTGGTACTTCCTGTGTCAGATTTAAGTTCTGGCTATCAGTCTTTGATTTGGATGGTGTTTGATATAGCCTATAGAATGGCAATATTAAATCCGAATAAAAGATCAGAGGTATGTGCAACAAAAGGAATTGTTTTAATCGATGAAATTGATATGCATCTGCATCCGAAATGGCAGTGGAATATTATAGATTCTCTGAGAAAGACATTTCCAAATGTCCAGTTTATAGCGACAACACATTCTCCTATATTATTTGCATCAGCAAAAGATGTGTGGATTATTGATATCGAAGAGGCTGAGTATCAGTATGGGTATTCGCACTATGGAATGGATATCAATACTGCACTGCAGGCTTATCAGAATACTACACAAATACCGGAGGAAGTGCAGAAGAGAGTTAATCAGTTTTATGATGCTCTGGATGAAGAAGATTATGGCGAGGCGAAACAAATATTGGAAGAATTAGAGAAGGCAACAGCACCAGATCATCCAACATTGATTCAGATGAGAACAAGATATGAGTTTGATACAATGGAACTGAGGGATTAATATGATATATATTCAAAAGGGGAAGGAACCGGCATCATTGACGGCATATAAAAAGCAGGCTCATGCTTATTATGATGGATGCAATAAAGATGATATTAGAGAAAATTTGCTGCGGGAGCAAGGATATCTTTGTGCGTACTGTATGCGGAGAATTGAAAAAGAAAAAATGAAGATTGAACATTGGGATCCGGAAGATAATCTGACAGAATTGGAAAGACTGGATTATAGCAATATGCTTGGAGTGTGCCTGGGGCATATGAATGGACAAAAGAAAAAAGATGATACCTGTGATACGCATAAAGGCAATGTCAGAATAATTGTAGACCCAAGAGACAGCAGAACCCTGTCTGAGATAAAATACAGAAGTAAGTCAGGAGAAATCTATTCGGAAAATGAAGATATACAGAAAGATTTAAATGAAACCCTGAATCTGAACAGTGAAGGGCACAGATTACCTCAGAATAGAAAAGAAAAATTAAATGCTGTAATTAACGAGATTGCAAAGACAATGCCCCAAGGTACCTGGACGAAAGAAAAAATCAGGAACCTTATGATCGAATATGGCAAATGTAATTCAGAAGGAAAGAAGACGGAGTATCTGGGAATTATACAATGGTATTTGGGTAAAAAAATGAAATAAATTGAGAAATTGATTCAAGTAGAGGATGATAAAAAGCTGAAAAAAGTTTTTATCATCCTCTTGACATTTTGAGAATGCGGTTTTTTAAGTAATAATCAGGAAGCCTTATTGCTGACGGATGAAAAATATCAGAACAAGGTGGCAAAAGCAATCTGCAGTGGTACTTTGGAATATCTGAGCAGCCTGGCAGAGAAAAAGTGAAAATAAAAAAATCACAGGAGCCTGAGAAGTCTTGTGATAAATTTACACTTGCCCATCGCACGTTACTCTAGTATACTGTTATCAGATGTGAAGAAATAAGGTGAAAGAAAATGAAAACAAAAGTGATTCGCATGAATCCCCAGGAATTAGATATGGAAGGTATCCGGGAAGCCGGAGAGATTCTGAGACAGGGCGGTCTGGTAGCATTCCCCACAGAGACGGTATATGGACTTGGAGGAAACGGATTGGATCCGCAGGCATCTGCTAAAATCTATCGGGCGAAAGGTCGGCCTTCCGATAATCCACTGATCATTCATATTGCAGATATGGAAGATCTGGAGAAAATTGTAAAAGAGGTGCCGGAGAGTGCAAAAAAACTGGCATCAGTTTACTGGCCGGGACCATTGACAATGATTTTTCAGAAAAGCGATATTGTGCCTTATGAGACGACCGGTGGAATGGATACTGTGGCAGTGCGTATGCCGGATCATCCGCTGGCACAGGCACTGATCCGGGCAGGGGGAGGCTATGTTGCGGCACCCAGTGCCAATACATCGGGTCGCCCGAGTCCAACGATGGCTTCCCATGTGGAAGAGGATCTGGATGGGAAGATTGATATGATTCTGGATGGCGGACCCGTGGGGATCGGTCTGGAATCAACAATTGTGGATTTTACGGAAGAGATTCCGACGATTCTGCGTCCGGGATATATTAATCAGGAGATGGTAAGACGTGTGATCGGTCAGGTGCAGATGGATCGGGGATTGATCCAGGCAGACAGTAAAGTCAAACCGAAAGCTCCCGGAATGAAATACCGCCACTATGCACCGAAAGCGGATCTGACCGTGGTGGAAGGATCACCGAAAGCTGTACAGGAGAAAATCTGTGCGCTGGTGGAAGAAAAGATCAGAGCAGGAGAGAAGGTGGGCGTGATTGCTACAGAGGAGAGTATAAAGGCTTATCCGGAAGGAATTGTAAAGTGCATCGGAACAAGGGCAGATGAAGAGAGCATTGCGAGACATCTGTTTGCTGTACTGCGGGAATTTGACGACTGTGGAGTGACTTATATTTATTCAGAAGCTTTTGATACGCCCCAGATGGGACAGGCGATTATGAACCGTCTGATGAAGGCTGCAGGTCAGAAAAAGATTCAGGTTTGAGGATGAACTATGGTAATACGGTATAAAAAACTGATTTTTGTAGATACCAATGATAATTGCAGGGCGCCGATGGCAGAGATGATCCTGAAAAGAAAATTTCTTACCAATCCGTTGACGATTGAGTCCAGAGGGATGGTGGTATTATTTCCGGAACCGCTGAATCCGAAAGCGGAGGCAGTACTGACTAGCAACGGTTACCCGCAGCCAAGTCATATTGCCATGCAGTTAGAGCAGGAAGATATCAACAATGATGTTCTGATCCTGACGATGGAGGACAAACAAAAATCGCAGATCTGGGAAACGTATGAAAATGCGCCCCATGTCTATACAGTAAAAGAATACGTGGGGGAGAGCGGAGATATACCGTCCCTGCACGGTCAGCCACTGACTGTATACAGTCAGTGCTATACGGAACTGGAATTATTGATGAGAAAACTGGTAACAAGGTTAAACGAAGAGGAGGAACTGTAACATGATAGCAATTGGTTGTGACCATGGCGGATATGAACTGAAGAAGGAGATTGAGGCATACCTGGACAGCAGAGGACTGGAGTACCGGGATTATGGATGCGACAGCACAGATTCCGTAGACTATCCAATCTATGCAAGAAAAGTGGCTCATGCCATCGTTAAGGGAGAATGTGAGAGAGGAATCCTGATCTGCGGAACTGGAATCGGTATCTCTATCGCAGCCAATAAAGTACCTGGAATCCGTGCAGCATTATGTACCGATTGTTTCTGTGCACAGGCAACCAGAGAACACAACGATGCCAATGTACTGGCACTGGGTGGAAGAGTTGTAGGACCGGGACTTGCCATTAAGATCGTGGAGACATTCCTGGATACTCCATTTTCCAACGATGAACGTCACATCCGCAGAATCAAACTGATCGAGGAGCCGACAGACGGAGAGTAAAGTGCAGTAAAATACATGAAAAAGAAGGTAACAGATACAGTTATGAATGAAATTCCCGACTGTGATACAGAATGATAAAAGAGCGGTATGCCGGAAACGGCAGGAAGGAGAACAAATGTCAAAAGTAGTAGTTATGGATCACCCGTTGATTCAACATAAAATCGGAATTATTAGAAGAACAGAGACAAGCAGCAAGGAATTCAGAGAGATGATCGGTGAGATCGCGATGCTGATGTGCTACGAAGCGACCAGAGATCTGAAGCTGGAAGAGGTGGAAATTGAAACCCCAATCACAAAGATGACTGCGAAAGAACTGGCAGGAAAGAAACTGGCTGTAGTACCGATTCTCCGTGCAGGCCTTGGAATGGTAGAAGGTATGTTGGCAATGATTCCGGCTGCAAAAGTAGGACATATCGGTCTGTACCGTGATCCGGAAACTCTGGTACCGGTAGAATATTACTGCAAACTTCCGGCAGACAGTTCCGAGCGTGACATTTTCGTTGTTGACCCAATGCTGGCAACCGGTGGATCCGCAGAAGCAGCAATTACCATGCTGAAACAGAAAGGTGTAAAAAATATCCGCTTCATGTGTATCATTGCAGCACCGGAAGGTGTAAAGAAACTGCAGGAAGTACACCCGGATGTGGATATCTATATCGGTGCACTGGATGATCATCTGAATGATCACGGCTACATCGTACCGGGTCTTGGCGATGCAGGAGACAGAATCTTCGGAACAAAATAAGAGGGAGTCGGATAGCAACCCCTTGACAAATCAGGGAGTTTCCGATAAAATCCTATCAGCAATAAAATTAAAAAGGCGATGAAGGGAATAGTACACAGGTGACAATCAACAGAGAGGAAATCAGAGGTGGAAGATTTCTGTGCGGAGTGTGTGGAACCGACCCCGGAGCTGTCTGTGAGTAAGCAGACCGCGACTTTGGCGTTAAAAAAGAGTGAAAGAAAGTGAGCAGTCTTCGGGCTGTTAATTAGGGTGGTACCGCCGGATAAGCATCTGGTCCCTTTTTGGGGATCAGGTGCTTATTTTGATCTGGAATCCCCTGGAGATAGAGAAATGTACTCTCGGATACAACTGACAAAAAATCATCTCGCAAAATCAGGCACAGAAAGATTCCGAGAGTACGTGAGAACAAAAATGGAGGAAATAAAGATGGCAAAAGACAAAAAAATGGTAGAAGCGATCACTTCCATGGAAGAGGATTTCGCACAGTGGTATACCGATGTAGTAAAAAAAGCAGATCTGATTGATTACACCAGTGTAAAAGGATGTATGGCGATCAAACCGGCAGGTTATGCGATCTGGGAAAATA
>OGXW01001659.1_pt1 | contig 16662 bp, 16 predicted proteins | sample 1576341 | NCBI WGS metagenome assembly OGXW01 (sample SAMEA3541592, study PRJEB24748) | human gut metagenome | biome: human gut; feature: human-associated habitat; material: faeces | place: China | collected 2012
TTAATAAAAAGGTAGACCGTTCAGGAAAGCTCAGTTTTATAACGGTAGCTGACAGGGATGGCAAAAAGACCTACAGGCGCAGTGTGCTTCTGCTTTTGCAAAAGGCAGTCCAGAAGCTGTATGGCAATGAGTCTATGCTCAAGGTACTGTACTCTCTGGGACAGGGCTATTACTGCGAGCTTGTCCTGCCGGAAAGTACAGGCACTGCACAGTCAAAGTGCGGAGAAAACTGCGAGAGCAGTGTGATTGAAGGCAGCAGAAAGGTCAAAATCACAGCCACAGACATAGAGCACATAAGAACTGTCATGGACACGATTGCAGAGCAGGATATAACCATATACAAGCGAAGCGAAAAGACAGAGCGGGCAGAGAAAGAGTTTAGAGACAGGGGCATGTACGACAAGGCGAGACTGCTCCACTACAGACGAAGCTCAAGAGTCAACCTCTACAGTCTGGATGGGCTGGATGACTATTTCTACGGATATATGGCACCGTCAACAGGCATGTTAAAGGTCTATGACTTAGCCTTATATGAGGATGGCTTTGTTATAACTTTCCCTGATAAGGACAGCAGAAAAGCAGAGCCGCTTAATACATCCAACAAATTGTTCCATACCTTAAAGGAGTCACGTGAGTGGAGCAGAATGCTTGGCATTGGAACAATAGGAGCCTTAAACGAAGCAATAGCGTCCGGCAAGGCACAGGATATAGTGCTTTTGCAGGAAGCCTTGATGGAAGCCCGAATCGGCAATCTTGCTGCTCAGATAGCAGAGGACAGGAAAAAGAAATTTATACTTATAGCAGGACCATCATCATCCGGCAAGACATCCTTTGCAAACAGGCTGTCAATTCAGCTTCAGGCAAAGGGCTTAAAGCCATATCCGCTCAGCCTGGATGACTATTATGCAGACAGGGAGTTCTGCCCTAGAAATCCGGATGGAAGCTTTGACTTTGAGTGTCTGGAAGCCCTGGATGTGGAGCTGTTTAATCAGAACATGAGCAAGCTCTTAAATGGTGAAGAAATAGATGCACCATCCTTTAATTTTAAGACAGGTAAAAGAGAGTACAGGGGCAGAAGGATGTCCCTGAGCGATGGAGAAGTGCTTGTCATAGAGGGAATACACGGACTTAACGACAGGATGTCATATATGCTGCCGGAGGAGAGCAAGTTCAGAATCTATATCTCTGCCCTCACACAGCTCAATATAGATGAGCACAACCCGCTGCCGACAACAGACGCAAGACTCATCAGGCGTATTGTCCGGGATGCCAGAACCAGAGGCACAGACGCGAGAGAGACTATTGCAATGTGGCCATCAGTGCGCAAGGGTGAGGAGGAGAATATTTTCCCATTTCAGGATAGCGCAGATGTGATGTTTAACTCAGCCCTTGTATACGAACTTGCAGTTTTAAAGGTATATGCAGAGCCATTGTTATTTGCTATACCAAAGGACTGCCCGGAGTATCTGGAAGCAAAGAGGCTGCTCAAGTTTCTGGATTACTTCCTGCCTATGCCGTCGGAGGGGATTTCTAATAATTCGCTTGTCAGGGAGTTTATAGGAGGAAGTTGCTTTAACGTGTAGAAAATTTGTAAAGTGTATTAAAGAAAACTGCCAGCAGTGTTTCAACTACTGGCAGTTTGTGGCTTCCTTAAAATTGAGTGATAGTTCTTTGGGAGAACTATTGCCCGTTTTATTCATATCTTCTTAACTCCTTTATCCCAAACTATTGCGCTAAATCGGTCTTAATGTTACTATACAATCAAAGCATAATGTTTTGGGCTATACTTGCAGTATAACAAGACCTTAAATTTAATTTCAATGCCTATGGCATACAAATCTAAAACATGTAAATGCATATACGATTCAGAAATTCATGCTTTTAATCACAAACTTACAACTAAATATGGAACCAGTAAACATGCTATAGTATTAGGAGGGAAAATTTACGTTAGCGAAAGAAAAATTAAAACAGGATTCGGCAGAGAAAAGCTACTGGCGAAACAACGAGGAATTTGCGGACTTGTTTAACGCATATTTATATGGAGGAAAACAGGTTATTATCGCAGATAAATTAGAGGAGGTGGACACCGATACATCAGGTCTTGTCGAAATAAATGATGTAAAGGAAAGCGTCAAAGGCTCAAGGGACGTCATAAAGATTGCTAAGAAATATAATGGCATAGAGTATGCCCTTCTCGCAGTCGAAAATCAGGAGGGTGTGCATTATGCCATGCCAGTCCGTGTAATGGGCTATGACCACTATACCTACAATAAGCAGTATCAGGACAGGAAAAAGTATTATAAGGATAACAATATCCCGCTCACCGGCGATGAATTTATCTCAGGCATACGAAAAAATGATAAATTTGTACCGGTATTCACATTGGTGTTGTATTATGGTGAAGAAGAATGGGATGGTCCAAAATGTCTGCACGATATGTTAGATATACCTAACGAAATGAAGAGCTACATTAATAACTACACCATCAATGTTGTTGAACTCAAGAAAAACAACTTAAATTTACAAAATAAGAATAATATTGACTTGTTTAAAATAATGTCTATAGTATATGATATGAATAGAGACAGGCAGGAACGAAAACAACTGCTTTCCCAATATGAAGCAAATCAAACTATAGATGAATGTGTAGTCGATGTAATAGCATCTATTACAAAAATGAATATAAATTACAATAAGGCAGGTGAGCGAAAAATGTGTACATTGTGGGACGAAGTAAGAGAAGAAGGACGCGAAGAAGGAATTAAAACAGAAATTTTTTCAAGTGTTCAGGAGGGCGACTACGGTGTAAAGCGCGGAGCTGAAAAGCTCGGCATAACAGAGGAGGAGTTTATCAAGCGTATGGAGGCTGCCGGATATAAGCTTCCTGCACTTGCGTAAGCACTTTAAAGTCTGTTGTCACAGATAGGCTTTTTCAAAACAGAATAAATTTTTTTATGAAATTAATTTAAAAGAACTATCACTCAATTTTAAGGAAGCCATAAACTGCCAGTAGTAGAAACACTGCTGGCAGTTTTTATGAAAGATTTTTAATTATAAGGCGTTAGTGCGTAAGCAAATCCACAGTAGTCTGTATCTGTTCCGCATTGGTAATGGTAGGCACACCATCACCGTCTTGTTCTCCATAGCTGCCGAAGTAGGCATGACAGCCTCCATCAATTACATACTCGTGATAACCCTCAGGCAGATTTTTCAAATCCTTTTCATAGTTATCCATATTCAAAACCCCATCATTAGAGCCATGTACCAGATACACATCAAGGTCAGTATCTGACAAATCACTTGAAGCATAGGCTCCCAGCAGATACACTCCCTTAAACGCATCGGCATGCTTTGAGGCGTAATTTGAAGCCATGGCACCACCCAGAGAGTGACCGCCTATGTACCAGTCATAATCAGAATCGGCTACATAATCATCAATATATTTAGAAGCAGCCTCTGGGCTTAAAACCGCCAGATTGAGAGGCATCTTAGGCAGTATGCACAGATAACCATTTTCAGCAAAAGCCATCATGAGAGGAGCGTAAGCATCATACTCGACCTTGCCGCCGGGATAAAATATAAGACCGGCAGTAATCGTGTCAGGTGTGAAGACAATTGTATCATCATCCAGATAGCCGACAGAGACATCACGGCTTCCCTTTAGAGCCTCATGAGCAGTCTTGTTAGCAGAGTAACTGTCGGAAGCATACACATCTATTCCAATTATTGATGCGATTATGATTACAGCCACAACTATGAGTGCGACCAACCATTTTTTATTTTTCTTCTTCATAGAGTGAATCCTTTCTTGAATTTATACAATTTTATAAAATGAAATTATATATACTATAGTGAATAGTTTATATATATTTTCTGCTATAAATGTTATAGCTTATGGGTAATTATATCAGTAACCTTCGAGTGCATATGTGACATACCATACAAAGCCTTTGATAATAGCCATGATGAATGGACAGAAAAATAAAAAAAACCCCAGCAAAAATGCTAGGATTTAAATCAGCAGGACGATAAGCCGGGTTATGTCGTTGAGTGATCATCTATCTAGGACGACTGTCGCCAATCGCCTCAAGCGACCTACCTAAAGCTAGCGGGCCACGTCAATGCTTTGCTTCGGTCTTGCTTCGAATGGGGTTTACATATGCCCTCCCTGTTACCAGTGAGGCGGTAGTCTCTTACACTGCCATTCCACCCTTACCACAAAAGTGGCGGTATATTTCTGTTGCACTGTCCTTAGAGTTTCCTCCACCGGCCGTTAACCGGCATCCTGCCCTATGAAGCCCGGACTTTCCTCACCTGCGGTCTTTCGACACTTGCAGCCGCGATCACCTGTCCTGCACAATTTCATAATATACCAAGACTTTAAAGCAAAATCAAGTGTATTAGTAAACTATTTATAAAATGTTTCTTAAAAGACGATACTTCTGTTGACTAGGCATTTTTACAAGGGTAAGATGACTCTTGTACTTAAGAATAGCAGTATGGAAAATGAGGAAATGTAATGAGAGAAAAAATTGCAAGATTTATGGTGGGAAGAAATGGTGCAGATGAGCTGGCAAGATTTGAGTCAATATTTGTCTGGGTTCTTCTTTTAATATCAATATTTTCAAGAGCATGGATTTTTGACCTGCTGGCATTTGCGGTGATTGGACATATGTATTTCAGGATAATGTCCAGGAACGTCAGCAAGAGATATGAGGAAAATCAGAAATTTGTAAATTTCAGATACAGAATTGTTGTTAAATGGGATAAAATGAAAAAACGTATGGCACAAAGGAAAACATATAAATTTTTCAAGTGCCCAACCTGTAAACAGGAAGTGAGAGTTCCAAAGGGACATGGCAAAATTGAAATCACATGTCCAAAGTGCAGGGAGCGTTTTGTAAAACACAGTTAAATCAAGGAGCATTATATGTTCGGGTATATAAATATAAATAGAAAGCAGTTGTCTGAGGATGATTACCATACATACCAGAGCTATTATTGTGGTTTATGCCAGACGCTTAAGAAAAATTGCGGCGCGAGAGGGCAGATGCTTTTAAACTATGATATGACTTTTCTAATCGTGCTGCTGACAGGCCTATATGAACCTCAGAATGAGCAGACAGCAAGCTTTACCTGTGCGGTACATCCAGCGAAGAAGAGAAAATACTGCATAAATGATATTACTAGTTATGCAGCAGATATGAATATAATACTTGCCTACCATAATCTGGTTGATGACTGGAAGGATGATAAAAATTATGCTAAGAAAAAAATTGCAGAGCTTATAAAGTCAGATTATGAGGCTGCCGCAAAGCGTAATCCGCGTCAGACAGAAGCCGTTGAAAAATATATGGAAAAGCTTGCAGCCTATGAGGAGGGTCAGGAGAGAAATATTGACCTGGTGGCAGGACTCACAGGAGAGATGCTGGGTGAAATATTTGCATGGAAGCAGGATGAATGGTATGATGAAGTCAAGACTCTCGGAATGTATATGGGAAAATTCATATATATGATGGATGCTTACGAGGATTTGGAAAAGGATGAAAAATCAAATGCCTACAATCCGCTTCTGTTCCTTAAGGAAGAGCATGGTGACAATTTTGAGACGCTATGCAGGCTTATGATGACAAGTCTGATGTCAGAATGTGCCAAGTCCTTCGAGAGGCTTCCTATACTGCTTCACGCAGAGATTTTGAGAAATGTATTATATTCCGGTGTATGGTGTAAGTACGAGTACATCCAGATGAAGAGAAAAAAGAGGACAGGTAAATGATGGATCCCTATCAGGTACTGGGCGTTTCGCGAGGTGCCTCAGACGAGGAAATAAAAAAAGCATATAGAAGCAAGAGCAGAATGTATCACCCTGACGCCAATATAAATAGCCCTAATAAGGCTCAGGCAGAGGAAAAGTTCAAGGAAGTGCAGCAGGCATATGACCAGATAATGAAGGAAAAACAGCAGGGTACTTCAGCTTATGGCAGTGGTGCCGGCGGCTATTCAGATGCAAGCTTCGGAGGCTTCACAGGCAGATATTATTATAACAATGCAGGGAACCAGTCGTCCGAATCGCCAAAGATGCAGGCGGCAGCAAACTATATCAGGGCAAGAGCTTATTCACAGGCATTGCATGTCTTAAATGACATACCATTTTCAGAGAGACAGGGCAGGTGGTATTATTATAGTGCCATAGCAAATGATGGAATGGGCAATACCGCCACAGCTATAGAACACATCCAGCGTGCAGTAACACTTGAGCCAAGTAATTTGCAGTACAGGCAGTTCCAGCAGCACTTAGAGTATGGTGGAACATGGTACTCAGATATGGGCAGAAACTATGACAGACCCTATTCAGGAATGGGAAGCATGTGCTTAAGTCTTCTGTGTCTGCAGGCGATGTGCGGACCATGCTGCTGTCTGTAAACCGCAGCACATATTTATTCTTGGGTTAAAATTCATAGTATGTAGTAGCTTTTCTGTATAATTTACAATCTGTACTCGTACCACTCATCATAAGTCTGTATGAAACCGATAGACAAAAACATAGCCTGACTCTGCTTGTTAAAGGAATAGATATTAGCCTTAACAGAAGCCATACCCTTATCCTTAACAAGTAGAATCATGTCCAGGGCACAGCGTCGGCTAATGTGCATATTCTGATAATCCTTGCAAATCACAATAGCAATCTCAGTATTATCCCACAGAAAACCACAACGTAAAAATCCTGTAAGCCCAGGTGTCAGAAGGTACTCAAAACAAAAATCGGCATGTGGTGCAAATATATATACTGGTTTGTGACTGTGAAGAATATTAGAAAATCTTATATTCGTAACCCGGAACAAACCAGTATATATATTTGCACCACATGCCTTCACACCTTACAAAGTACCTTCTGACACCGTCATATAATTCATATAAGTCATATAGCTCATATAGGTTTATAGGTCATATCAGCCATGCGATGAGCCACTTTTACTCCAAAGAATCCGGAACCCCATCCCCATCCAAATCAAGATCTCTTGCTCCAATATCCACAGTGTTCAGTGTGCGTCTCTTGATACGAGCTGTCTCCGACTGTTTCAAGAGATAAGCCTTAATCTCTTTAGCGTGCTTTACATGCACCAGGGTAAGCTCAGGATTGGTAATATCACCAGTGTAGCAGATTACAGTACCCAGCCCAAAGATTCTCTCCCAGAAAGAAGTGGTGAGCTTCACATCCTGCACCTTGTACACATAACAGTCATCCTCAGCAACACTTAAGAAACCTGCATCAATTGTTATAAACTCAGGTGTTATAGTATACTTTGTGAAAGTCCAAGGCAGACCAAAGAAAAGTAATCTCTTGCGCTCCTTAAAAATAATAGCAGCATCATCATCAATTATTCCGTTTATATTCTGTTTTTCAGCCATAATTAACTCCTTTATGTACTCATTAATTTTATTTATTAAATTCTACTATAAAAATAATAAAATGAAAAGAAAAATAGTCAATTCAAGTCTTGAATTTGACAAATTATTGATTATACTATTATAGAAATCTACAAACGTATTTATATAGGAGGCAAATTATGCGACATTTAATGAGTCCTTTGGACTTCAATGTGGACGAGCTTGATAAGCTATTGGATTTGGCAAATGATATCGAAGCTCACCCTGAGAAATATGCTCATTCCTGTGAGGGAAAGAAGTTAGCAACCTGTTTTTATGAGCCTAGTACAAGAACGAGATTAAGCTTTGAAGCCGCTATGTTAAATCTTGGTGGTTCTGTTTTAGGTTTTCATAGTGCTGATTCCTCATCGGCTTCAAAGGGAGAAAGTGTTTCAGATACAATTCGCATCATTTCCTGCTACGCAGATATATGTGCCATGCGTCATCCGAAAGAAGGGGCACCACTCGTAGCATCACAGAAATCCAAAATCCCAGTCATTAATGCTGGAGATGGCGGTCATCAGCACCCAACACAGACGCTTACCGATCTTCTCACAATTCGTTCCCTTAAAGGAAGACTTAACAATTTAACAATTGGTCTTTGTGGCGATTTGAAATTCGGCAGGACTGTACATTCACTGATTGATGCGATGATTAGATACGACAACGTGAAGTTTGTGCTTATATCACCGGAAGAGCTGAGAATACCGGATTATGTGCGTGATGATGTTCTGACTGCAAACGGCATTGAGTTTAAAGAAGTTGAAAAGCTTGAGGATGCCATGGCTGACCTTGATGTCTTATACATGACAAGAGTCCAGAGAGAGCGTTTCTTCAACGAAGAGGACTATGTGAGATTAAAGGATTTCTATGTGCTCACAAAGGAGAAGATGGAGCTTGCCAAGGATGATATGCTGGTGCTTCACCCACTGCCAAGAGTAAATGAGATATCAGTAGAAGTGGATGATGACCCAAGAGCCTGCTATTTCAAACAGGCACAGTATGGTGTGTATGTCAGAATGGCACTCATCCTTACATTACTTGGATTAGCTTAATAGGAGGAAAATATGTTAAATATCAGTGGAATACATGAGGGGTTTGTGCTTGACCATATCAAAGCAGGAGACAGCCTGAAAATATATCATGATTTGAATCTGGACAAGCTGGATTGTACAGTTGCCATTATCAAAAATGCAAAGAGCAACAAGATGGGCAAGAAGGACATTATCAAGGTAGAGTGTCCAATCAAAGCCCTTGATTTGGACATCCTTGGATTTATTGACCACAATATCACAGTAAATGTCATACAGGGTGACAAGATTGTGGCAAAGAAAGCTCTTTCCCTTCCAAAAGAAGTGAAGAATGTCATAAAGTGCAGGAATCCAAGATGTATCACATCCATAGAGCAGGAGCTTGACCAGATATTCGTTCTCACAGATGAGGAGAAGGAAGTCTATAGATGCAAGTACTGCGAGGAAAAATACACTAATCAGGTGTAAAGGATAATAAGTTATGATATAATAGTCGGATAGGTTTTAGCCTATCCGATTATTTTAACAGCGGAGGACGTAGATAGATTGTGGCAAAATATGCAAATGTCATAGTGGACATTTCACATGAAAAATTGGATAAGACTTTTCAGTATGGGATACCGGATGACATTGCTTCTGAAATACAGGTGGGGGTGCAGGTGGATATTCCCTTTGGCAGCAGGACAATCAGTGGATATGTGGTGGAGATAACGGATATTCCTGAATATGATGTGTCAAAGATAAAGCCGCTGATAGGAGTCAAGGCTGGAAGCGTTGCCATGGAGTCAAGGCTTATCAGATTAGCTTGCTGGATAAAGAAAAACTATGGCTCGACCATGAACCAGGCTCTTAAGACTGTCATTCCCATCAAGAAAAAGACAAAAGAAATCAGAAAAAGGACAATACACCTGATAGCTGATGACAGGGAGGCGGGAGACAAGCTTGCCTTGTATGAGGCAAAGCACCAGACTGCAAGGGCGAGACTTTTAAGAGAACTGATTACAGAGAGGGAGATTGACTATTCTGTGGTTACAGCCAAGCTCAATGTATCATCTACTGTAATAAAAGCACTTTGTGATCAGAATATAGTTACTGTCACAGATGAGAAAAGCTACAGGAATCCTGTAAAGCATCTTGAGAGACGGGGCTATGACATAGTCCTGAATGAAAATCAGCAGATGCTTGTAGATGAGATTACAGAAGATTTAGACAAGGGTGAGCACCATACATATCTCTTAAAGGGTGTCACAGGAAGCGGCAAGACAGAAGTATATATGGAGCTTATTGCACATACTATAGGCCAGGGCAGACAGGCTATAGTGCTGATTCCTGAAATTGCCTTAACCTACCAGACTGTCATGAGATTTTATAACAGATTTGGAGACAGGGTGTCGATTATGAATTCCAGACTGTCCCAGGGGGAGCGGTACGACCAGTTCGAGAGAGCCAGAGCAGGTGATATTGATATAATGATTGGTCCAAGGTCAGCCTTGTTCACACCATTTTCAAATCTTGGACTTATAATAATAGATGAGGAACACGAGAATTCCTATAAGAGTGAGGGAGTTCCCAGATATCATGCCAGGGAGACTGCCATAGAGTATGCCCGTATGTGCAATGCCAGCGTGGTGCTGGGCTCGGCAACTCCTTCAATAGACAGCTATTACAATGCACAGATTGGCAGATATAAGCTTTTGGAGCTAAACACCAGAGTTGATGATAAGCCCCTGCCAGATTGCGAAGTCATTGATTTAAGGCAGGAGCTTAAAAATGGCAACCGCTCAATTCTAAGCCTAAGGCTTCAGGAACTGATGGAGGACAGGCTGGAAAAAGGCCAGCAGACCATGCTTTTTATCAACAGGCGCGGCGTGGCAGGATTTATGTCGTGCAGAGCCTGCGGATATGTGGTAAAATGTCCACATTGTGATGTATCCTTGAGCCAGCACAACAATGGCAGAATGGTCTGCCACTATTGCGGCTACGAAGAGCCGGTGCCAAGGGTCTGCCCAAGCTGTGGCTCGAAATATATAAGTGGCTTTAAGGCGGGAACCCAGAAGATTGAGCAGATGGTTCAAAAACGATTCCCCCAGGCTAAAATCCTAAGGATGGATTTTGACACCACAAGGACAAAGGATTCGTATGAGAAAATATTGCAGGCATTTGCAAACAATGAGGCTGACATACTTATAGGAACCCAGATGATTGTAAAGGGACATGATTTTCCAAAGGTAACCCTGGTGGGTGTGCTTGCTGCCGATATGTCTCTGCATATCAGTGATTTTCACGCTGCGGAGCGTACCTTTGAGCTTTTAACCCAGGCAGTGGGCAGGGCAGGCAGAGGAAAGGAACCAGGACAGGCGGTTATTCAGACCTATGACCCGGACAACTATGCCATACAGGCTGCAAAAAGGCAGGATTATGAAGAATTCTACAATAAGGAGATAGAGTACAGACAGATGCTGTATTATCCACCGGTCTGGAACCTATTGCTGATTCACATACAATCCCAGAACCAGTATTCAAATGACAGGGCGGCAGAGGAGCTTTTTAAATGCTGTGAAGCATACATAAAGTGGCTTGACCAAAAGCTGCAGCTTGTAGGTCCTGCGGATGCGGCAGTTGCTAAAGTGAATGATATATACCGCAAGGTAATATACATAAAGACCAGGGAATATGATACTCTGGTCGACATAAAGGACAAGATAGAAAAATATGTAAAGGATAATCCAGCATACAGAAATGTGTCGGTGCAGTTTGATTTTAACCCGACCAGCGGATTTTAAAGGAGGAAATATGGCACTTAGAACTATCAGAATACAGGGAGATCCTGTACTTGAGAAAAAATGCAGAGAGATAACAGAGATGACACCTAAGATTAAGGAGCTTATCGATGATATGCTTGAGACCATGTATGATGCTATGGGGGTTGGACTTGCAGCTCCACAGGTAGGTATCTTAAAGAGACTTGTGGTAATCGATATAGGTGAGGGACCAATCGTAATGATTAACCCTGTCATAATTGAGACTGCCGGTGAGCAGACTGGTGATGAGGGCTGCTTAAGCCTTCCGGGAAAAGCCGGCTGTGTCACAAGACCAAATTATGTTAAGGCCCGTTTCCTTGGCGAAGATATGGAAGAGTATGAGATTGAGGGCGAGGAGCTTCTTGCAAGAGCTATCTGCCATGAGCTTGACCATCTTGATGGACACATGTATACAGAAAAGGTAGAAGGACCTCTCCATGAAGTAAAATACGAGGAGGACTAAGCATGAGAGTAGTATTTATGGGAACCCCTGATTTTGCAGTGGGTACGCTTGAGGCAATTATAGAGGCTGGACATGAGGTGGCACTGGTTGTTACTCAGCCGGACAAACCCAAGGGCAGGGGCAATGTCATGCAGTGCTCACCTGTAAAGGAATGTGCGCTTGCCCACAATCTGCCGGTATTCCAGCCTAAAAAAATCAGGGAAAGTGAAAATGTGGAGTATGTCAGGAGCTTTAATCCGGACATAATAATAGTGGTGGCTTTCGGACAGATTCTCTCAAAGGATATACTGGATATGCCAAAATACGGCTGTGTAAATGTCCATGCATCACTATTGCCAAAATACAGAGGCTCTGCACCAATCCAGTGGGCTGTAATCAATGGCGATGAGGTGACTGGTGTCACCACAATGAGACTGGATGAGGGGGTTGATACAGGAGACATGATTGCCAAGCGTCAGGTGAGACTTTCTGAGGATGAGACAGGCGGCAGCCTCTTTGACAAGCTTGCAGTTGTAGGAGCTGAGCTTTGTGTCGAGACTATTAAGATGATAGAGGATGGCACTGCCGAGTACACACCTCAAAACAGCGAGGAGTCAACCCATGTCGGCAAGATAGGCAAGGAGCTTGGTGCAATCGACTGGACAAAGCCTGCGGTCCAAATTGAGAGACTTATAAGAGGTCTTAATCCATGGCCTAGCGCCTACACCAATCTGGGAGGCAGGACCTTTAAAATCTGGAAGGCAGCAGTGCTTGAAGGAGAGAATGACTACGAGCCGGGCTGTATCTACAAGGTGACAAAGGACTCAATGTGTGTCCAGACCGGTGACGGTGCATTGTCACTCAAAGAGGTTCAGCTGGAAGGCAAGAAGAGAATGGAAATAGACGCTTTCTTGCGCGGTAATCAGGTGGAAGAGGGCACATTCTTCCGCAGGTAACAGGAAATCAATTTGTGCAGCAGGCTTAAATTTTGCAGGCTGCATATTTGGTATTAGGTCTGAAACTATACGATAGAAATAGATAACATTCAGGAGGCAGATTATGGGTTACGGATATATCTACTGGGATCCAACTTATATTTTAGTTGTAATAGGTGCGCTCATATGTATGGCAGCATCTGCGAAAGTTAAAACTACATTTAATAAATATTCGAAATATAGAAGCATGTCTGGCATGACCGGTGCCCAGGCGGCACAGAGAATTCTCAATGCAGCAGGAATATGTGATGTGAGGATACAGCATGTGTCTGGCAGTCTGACAGACAATTATAATCCGTCAAACAAGACACTTAACCTGTCAGACTCAGTATGCAATTCCACATCTGTTGCAGCGGTAGGCGTAGCTGCCCATGAATGCGGACATGCAATCCAGCATGCAAAGGGATATGCCCCACTCAGCTTTAGAAGCGCACTTGTGCCAGTTGCCAATATAGGATCTTCGCTGGCATGGCCTCTTATAATAATAGGAGCACTTTTTAATAACAGGATGTCAATGACCCTTATCGAGGCGGGTATCATTTTATTTTCACTGGCAGTGCTTTTTCAGCTTGTGACACTTCCTGTAGAAATTAACGCTTCAAGGCGTGCCATGCTTATGCTTAGAGAGCAGGCAATCCTTGGAGACCAGGAGCTTAACATGACCAGAAAGGTCTTGACAGCAGCAGCACTTACCTATGTAGCAGGAGCTGCCTCTGCAATTCTTCAGTTACTGAGAATTATTTTACTGTTTGGAGGAAGAGATGACCGTGACTGATTCTGTCAACACAAGAGAACTCGTTTTGGAGATGCTCATAGAGATAATAGAAAAAAATCAGTATAGCCATCTGATATTAAGGGATGTATTGGACAAATACCAGTACTTAAGCAAGCAGGAGAGAGCCTTTATGACCCGGCTTACAGAGGGTACTTTGGAGCACTTAATCGAGCTTGACTATATTATTGATTCATATTCAAAGACCAAGGTCAGGAAGATGAAGCCAATGATTAGAAGCATCCTGAGAATGAGCGTATACCAGATAAAGTACATGGATTCGGTGCCGGATTCTGCTGTTTGTAATGAAGCTGTAAAGCTTGCAAAGAGGCATGGCTTTGGTCAGCTTTCCGGCTTTGTAAACGGGGTTTTGAGAAATATCTCAAGAAATATATCTGATGTCAGATACCCGGATCAAAAGGATATGGTGAGGTTTTTAGAAGTAAAATACTCTATGCCCCAGTGGATTGTAAAGCAGTGGATTAATGACTACGGCATGGAAAAGACAGAGCAGATTCTTAAGGAATTTGACAGGGAAAAACCATTGTCAATCAGGACAAATACACTAAAATGCACCCCGGAGGAGCTTAGGGATAAGCTTAAAGCAGAGGGTGTCACAGTGGAGCCTGTAAAGGATTTGGACTATGCCTTTTATATATCAGGCTTTGATTATTTAAACAGCCTGCAGAGCTTTGAAGACGGCCTGTTTTATGTGCAGGATGTAAGCTCAATGATGGCTGCGGAGCTTGCGGCTCCAAAGGAAAATGACTATGTGATTGATGTCTGTGCAGCACCGGGAGGCAAGAGCACCCATCTGGCTGAAAAGCTTAAGGGAACAGGCATGGTGGAAGCCAGAGACCTGACAGATTACAAGGTGGATTTAATCAGGGATAATATAGACAGACATGAGCTTCACAATATGAAGGCAGTCCTCATGGATGCCACCAGGTATGACGAGGCATCTGTAAATAAAGCGGATGTATTGATTTGCGATTTGCCCTGCTCAGGACTTGGTGTGCTGGGCAGGAAAACAGATATACGCTACAAGATAAGCCCTGAGCAGGAAAAGGAGCTTATGGAGCTTCAGAGACAGATACTTGATACAGTGCACCAGTATGTAAAACCCGGTGGAACGCTGGTATATAGTACATGCACTATTGATAAAATGGAAAATGAGGATAATGTCAGATGGTTTGCTGACAAGTACAAGGATTTTGTTTTAAAAGAGGAAAGACAGCTATTGCCAGGCCAGCTTGGTGGAGATGGATTTTTCCTGGCAAAGTTTATCAGGGAGAAATAATGGATAAGGTAAAGGAGAGTAAAGTAGATATAAAATCCATGAACCTTAATGAATTAAAGGATTTCATGGTTCAGATAGGAGAAAAGCCGTTCAGGGCAAAACAGATATATGAGTGGCTTCACATAAAGCATGTGGAGAGCTTTGACGAGATGACCAATATCTCCAAGAAGCTGATAGAGAGCTTAAAGGAAAAATGCCAGCTTGTTTCCCTGAAAAAAGAAGAGGTGCAGATTTCAAAAATCGATGGCACCAGAAAATATCTTTTTTCGCTGGAGGACGGCAACGTAATCGAGAGCGTACTCATGCGATACAAGCACGGCAACTCGGTGTGCATATCTTCCCAGGTGGGTTGCAGGATGGGCTGCAGGTTCTGCGCCTCAACACTGGATGGACTGGTGAGAGGCTTAAGACCTTCTGAGATGGTTGACCAGATTTACAAAATCGGCACCGACATAGGCGAGAGAATATCCAATGTGGTTGTCATGGGAACAGGTGAGCCGATGGATAACTTTGATAACCTCATTAAATTCATAGAGCTTTTGACAGATGAAAATGGACTCAATATCAGCCAGAGAAACCTGACTGTGTCCACCTGTGGCATAGTGCCAAGGATGAAAGAGCTTGCAGACATGAAGCTCTCCATCACACTTGCACTTTCCCTCCATGCATCCAATCAGGAGAAGCGAAAGTCACTTATGCCTATAGCCAACAGCTATGACATACACGAGGTGGTGGATGCCTGTAAATATTATTTTGACCGTACCGGCAGGAGAGTTACCTTTGAGTACAGTCTCGTGGGAGGGGTAAACGATTCCAACGAGGATGCGGCAGAGCTTTCGGCTCTGGTAAAGGGCATCAACTGCCATATAAATCTTATACCTGTAAACCCGATTAAGGAGAGAAATTATGTCTCTTCAAATACACAGGTGGTGCAGGCATTTAAAAATAAGCTTGAGAAGAACGGCATAAATGCCACAGTGCGCCGCTCGCTGGGTGAGGACATAGACGGAGCCTGCGGACAGCTAAGGCGCAAACATATTAGTAAGGATGCATAGGCTAAAAGCTTGTTCTTTTCCCTGTGTTATGATAAAATGCACAAGGAAATAAACAAAGGATACACTTTGATTATGAGAAAGGAAATGACTAGATGAAGACCTTTTCCATTACGGATACGGGTGTCACGCGTGAAATGAATCAGGATTATTATTTTGCGACAGACACAAATCTGGGGAATCTTCCAAATCTGTTTATCGTAGCAGACGGAATGGGTGGTCACAAGGCAGGAGATTATGCCTCAAGACACACAATAGAGAGAGTCGTTGCTTCAATATCGAGAAACAGCAGTGAGGAACCAGTGACCATCATACAAGAGGCAATCAGCAAGGCCAACGAGCTTCTGGTAGCCGAATCAAATGAGGACGAGACTAAAAGTGGCATGGGGACTACTCTGGTTATTGCGACACTTGTTGGTGATAAGCTTATAGTTGCGAATGTCGGTGACAGCAGATTGTATGTTATCAGTGATATGGTTCGTCAGATTACAAGAGACCATTCTCTTGTAGATGAAATGGTAAGGCTTGGAGAGCTGAATCCTTCCGAGGCTAGATCTCATCCGGACAAAAACATCATAACCAGGGCAATCGGCGCGCAGAAAAATGTTAAGGCTGATTTCTTTGAGGTTGAGCTTGCAAAGGATGATTATGTACTCATGTGTACAGACGGACTTACCAACATGGTGAGAGATGAAGAAATCCTTGATATTGTCCGCTCAGAAAAAGAGCCTGAAGCAATTGCCCATAAGCTTGTCAGAATGGCAAACAACAATGGTGGACGGGACAATATCACAGTTACAATTATAAAACCATTTTAATGAGGTGAAAGAATGTTAAA
>OGXW01001664.1_pt1 | contig 16625 bp, 20 predicted proteins | sample 1576341 | NCBI WGS metagenome assembly OGXW01 (sample SAMEA3541592, study PRJEB24748) | human gut metagenome | biome: human gut; feature: human-associated habitat; material: faeces | place: China | collected 2012
CAATTTTTCACCATTAATACTTACCGCAAACGCAGATCGCATTCGCCGCCAACCAGCGGGACGAGGTGCGTGACCTGCATGATGTAGCAGGCGCGCTGCAGGCTCAGCCGGGGTTGAAACAACAAACCTTTGTCGCTGGATTTTCTGCTGGAGCTGGCGCGAGCGCCGGGACCATTGGATATCAGGAGGACGTAGCGCCCACGCTGAAAGGCAGCCCCAGCGGAAACTGTATGCCCAGCATCCTCTGTATCAACGATCAGGGTGGGCAGATCATGGAGTGCAGCGAAAATATCACCGGCACCCTCCGGGCACAGGAGCATGGACATCAGCCTTTAGTGCTGCGTCCGGGAAAGCCTTTACTGTATGCAACTTCTTTTCCTTTTGCTGCATCATAAATCGCTTCCCGGCTTCCCGGAATGATCGGAACCCCGGCATTTGCCATGGTATTTCTCGCCTCGGATTTATTTCCAAGCCTGCTGATCACTTTCGAATCCGGTCCAATAAAAATGATGTTGCACTTCTCACAAAGCTCTGCAAATTTCGTATTTTCAGAAAGGAAACCAAATCCCGGATGGATCGCATCTGCTCCCGACACGATGGTCGCGCTGATGATCTGCTCCATATTCAGATAGCTTTCCGAAGATGGTGCAGGTCCGATACAGATTGCTTCATCTGCAAGCTGTGTATGCAATGCTTCTTTATCTGCTTCTGAATAAACTGCAACCGTCTCGATCCCCATTTCCCGGCAGGCACGGATGATCCGAACTGCGATCTCTCCACGGTTTGCGATCAATACTTTCTTAATCATCTGTTTCCGCCTTCCCGATCATCAGAGACAACTCTGCCTTTACTGCAACTTCTCCATCCACTGATGCAACAGCTTCTCCGATTACCAGTGGTCCCTTCTGACGGATAATTCTTGCTTCCAGTTTTAACTTGTCACCCGGAACAACTTTTCTGCGGAACTTGCAGTTCTTAATCCCACCAAAATAACCGAGCTTTCCTTTATTTTCTTCCTGCATCAGAACCGCTACTGCACCGACCTGCGCCAGTGCTTCTACGATCAGCACTCCCGGCATCACCGGCTCCTGTGGAAAATGTCCGGCAAAAAAGTCCTCTCTGTAAGTCACACATTTATAGCCAACTGCATATTCCCCCGGCTCGTAATCTTCGATATAATCTACCAGCAAAAACGGATGTCTGTGCGGAATGATTTTCTGAATTTCCTTGATTCCCAAATGTTTCATGCTTTTCGCCCTCCATTCAGCTATGCGATTCGGAATAATGGCTGTCCGTATTCCACAGTTTCTCCATTTTTCACGAGTACTTCCGATACCACACCGTCAAAATCACACTCAATATCATTCATCAGCTTCATCGCCTCTACGATGGCAACCGTCTGTCCTTTTGACACATGATCGCCAACTGCCACAAATGGTGCTGCCTCTTCCGACGGTGCTGCATAAAAGGTTCCAACCAGAGGGGATTTGATCAGCTGCCCTTCTGCTTCTTTTCCTTTTTTCGGTCCATCCTCCGACTTCAGTGCCGATACTGCATTACTCTGCGCTCCTGGCACGTTTTGTACTGTCGTCAGCTGTGCTGCCCCTGTACTGACAACCATCTGTTCTTTTTCTTTCTGTATTTTCAATTTCACACCGTTTTCTTCATACTGAAATCCTGTCAGGTCCGAATCTGAAACGGTCTGAATCAGTTTTACCAGATTTTCTAATTCCATCCTTCTACCTCTATCCTTCATACTTCTTCAAAAGAAGGGTTGCATTGTGCCCGCCAAATCCAAGGGAATTGGTGAGCGCACATTTGATCTCTTTTTCGACCGGTGCGCCAACTGCATAGTTCAGATCACATTCTTCATCACATTCCCTGGTTCCAACGGTCTGATGGATAAATCCATCCTGAATAGATTTTACAGTAACGATACACTCTACCGCACCTGCCGCACCAAGAAGATGACCGATCATGGATTTCGTTGAATTCACAACCACATCCTTTGCCGCATCGCCGAATGCTTTCTTGATCGCATAGGTTTCAAACAGATCATTATGGTGCGTGCTGGTTCCGTGTGCATTAATGTACTGTACTTCTTCCGGTGTCACGCTGCCCTCTTCCATCGCAAGCTCCATCGCCTTTGCCGCACCGCTTCCGTCTTCTGCCGGGGAAGTGATATGGTAAGCATCTCCGGTTGCCCCGTAACCTGCAAGCTCTGCGTAAATTTTTGCGCCTCTTGCTCTCGCATGCTCCAGCTCTTCCAGAACCACCACACCGGCTCCTTCTCCAAGAACAAATCCACTTCTGTCTTTGTCAAATGGAATCGATGCACGTAGTGGATCTTCACTGGTAGTAAGTGCGGTAAGTGCGGTAAATCCGGCAATCCCCGTCGGACAGATACAGCTTTCCGTACCACCTGCAAACATTACATCCGCATCTCCGTACTGAATGGCACGAAGCGCATCCCCGATACAATTGGTTCCCGTTGCACACGCTGTAACGACATTGGTGCACTTTCCTTTAAGCCCAAGCTGGATCGATACATTTCCGGCTGCCATATTGGAAATCATCATCGGAACCATCAGTGGTGCCACCCTTCCCGGTCCCTTTTCCTGAATCGTCGTGTACTGCTTCTCAATCTGCTGCAAACTCCCGATTCCCGAACCGATGATCACGCCACAACGGTACGGATCCTCTTTTTCAATTTCAAATCCCGCATCCGCACACGCTTCCTTCGCCGCTGCAACCGCATACTGGGAAAATGTTTCCATTCTCTTCGATGCCTTGAAATCCATCCGTTCCTTTGCAACAAAGTCCTTGACTTCCGCTGCAATCTTCACTTTATATTCGGTTGTATCAAATTTTGTGATCGGACCGATTCCTACGGTTCCATTTTTGATACCGTTCCAGAATTCTTCTACTGTATTACCAATCGGGGTAATCGCTCCAAGCCCCGTAATAACAACTCTGCGCTTCATATTGCCTCCTTTGGTGTGTTGTTGACTGTTTCACTTTTTGATAAAATTTATCATCTTATAAGTATTTTTAGGTTAAGTTGAATGACAAACTGTACAAAAGATGTCATTCAAATTCATTTTTCGAGCAATGGAGATGAGACTCAAAGGATTGTGGAAGCCTTTGCTGACACAATCCTTGTTTTAGGAGGCTCATCGGAATGGTTTGCGAGTCTGAATTTGAAGGACATCTTTTGTACAATTTGTCCCTCAACCTTCTCTGCAACCATTTCTACATCACCATTCCCCCATCGACCTGCAGAACCTGCCCCGTAATGTAACTCGCATACTCAGACGCCAGAAACGCCACTGCCTTCGCGACATCTTCTGGGTGTCCCATTCTGGCAAGAGGGATCTGACCTCTCATTTCTTCTTTGAGCTTATCGGAAAGAACTTCTGTCATCTCCGTTTCAATGAAGCCCGGTGCAACCGCATTAACCGTGATTCCGCGGGATGCCAGTTCTTTTGCCGCAGATTTGGTCATTCCAATAATTCCTGCTTTAGATGCAGCATAGTTTACCTGACCGGCATTTCCGCTGATTCCAACTACAGATGCAAGATTGATGATCTTTCCGCTTCTCTGCTTCATCATCTGTCTGGATGCAAAACGGATGCAATGGAAAGTTCCTTTCAGATTGACATCAATGACATCGGAGAAATCTTCTTCACTCATACGCATCAGCAGACCATCCTTTGTGATCCCTGCATTATTTACCAGAATATCGATTCTTCCAAACTGCTCGATCACTGCTTTTATAAATGCTTCACATCCCTCGTAATCTGCCACATTGCACTGCATACACTGGGCACATCCACCCTTTTCTACAATTTCATGTTTTACTTCATCTGCTTTTGCTTCAGAACCATTGTAATTGATCACAACTGTTGCTCCTTGTGCAGCCAGCTCCTTCGCAATTGCCTTTCCAATTCCACGGGACGCGCCGGTAACCACCGCGATCTGTCCTTCCAAATTTGCTCTGTCTGTCATATGCTTTTCCTTTCCATTGCCTGTTTTTTACACCAGTTCAGCAATTACTTTTTCCATATCTTCCCAGGTTTCGATATTATATACTTTGACACCTTTGTCGATACGCCGCATAAATCCGGCGAGTGTTTTTCCCGGTCCGATTTCCACAAAAGTGTCTACACCATCTTCAATCATAGTTCTCACACTTTCCTCCCATCGTACCGGTGAAGAAATCTGTTTTGCAAGAAGTGCCTTTGTCTCTTTGATATCCGTCACATATTTTGCCGTAACATTCGTCACATAAGGAATGGCAAGTGGTTCAAAATTTCTCTTCTCCATTTCCTTCGCAAGCTCTTCGCCTGCACTTTCCAGCATCTTTGAGTGGAACGGACCACTTACATTTAACAGAACCGCCCTTTTTGCTCCGGCTGCTTTTAAAGACTCTGCTGCCTTTTCTACCGCTGCGGTCTTTCCTGTAATTACAATCTGTCCCGGACAGTTATAATTTGCCACAGACGCACCCGGAATTTCTTCCGTCACTTTTTCAACCGTTTCTCCATCCAGTCCCAGGATTGCCGCCATGGCTCCTTCACCTGCCGGAACGGTATTCTGCATCAGCATCCCTCTTTTTCTCACAAGAGAAATGGCGTCCTTCGGCTGCATGCCTCTCGCTGCGCTGATCGCACAGTACTCTCCAAGGCTGAGCCCGGCTGTCACATCCGGTGTAAGACCTCTCTTTTCAATCTCGGCTGTCATTGCAAGACAGGCTGTTACCATGGCTGCCTGAGTGTATTCTGTCTGATCCAGCTGCTCATTTTCTTCAAAGCAAAGCTTTGTCATATCAAGTCCCAGCTCTGCTGTTGCTGTATCAAAAATCTCTTTTGCAAGTTCACTGTTTTCATAAAAATCTTTTCCCATACCGCACTTCTGCGCGCCCTGTCCCGGGAAAATGAATGCTGTTTTATTCATAAAATCCTTTGCCTCCGATCAGTGCATCCGTCTCACTTACCAGCTTTTGGATCAGGTCTTTACAGCTCATGATCTCTTTTACCATGGCTGCACTCTGTCCCGCCATTACGCTTCCGTTTGTCACATCTCCGTCTACAACGGCCTTTCTTAAGCCTCCAAGTGTAAGATGCTCAAGTTCTTCAAAGGATGCACCGTTTTTCTCAAGGTCCAGATATTTTTTCGTCATTTGGTTGCGAAGTGCTCTTACCGGATGTCCTGTGCTTCTTCCGGTTACTCTGGAATCAATGTCCTTCGCTTTGATGATCGCATTTTTATAATTTTCATGTACGATAGATTCTTCGGTCGCAACAAAATGGGTTCCCATCTGTACGGCTTTTGCTCCCAGCATAAATGCTGCCGCAATTCCTCTTCCATCTGCGATTCCTCCGGCTGCGATTACCGGAATCTTCACTGCGTCTACAATCTGTGGAACCAGTACCATAGTCGTATTTTCTCCGATGTGTCCTCCGGATTCACATCCTTCCGCAACAACTGCATCTGCCCCGCACCGTTCCATTCTTCTTGCAAGTGCAACGGATGCAACCACCGGAATGACTTTAATTCCTGCTTCTTTCCACATTTTCATATATTTTTCCGGGCTTCCGGCGCCTGTCGTTACAACCTTTACGCCTTCTTCCGCTACTACTTTTGCCACGTCCTCTGCATAAGGACTCATCAGCATGATATTTACTCCAAATGGTTTATCAGTCAGCTTTTTTGCTTCTCTGATCTGTTCACGTACCCACTCAGCCGGGGCGCTTGCAGCCCCGATGAGCCCAAGCCCGCCGGCATTTGATACGCCGGCCGCAAGATGATACTCAGCAACCCAGGCCATTCCGCCCTGGATGATCGGATACTCGATTCCAAGTAATTCGGTTACTTCTGTTTTCATATTACAACCTCTTTCTGTCTGTGTTTTTGCGATTCTTATTTTTTCAGTCCTTCGATGTATGTTACAACACTTCCGATTGTCTTGAGATCACCGATTGCTTCCGTATCGATTTCCACACCAAATTCATCTTCAAATGTCATAACCATATCCATCAGATCAAGGGAATCTGCTCCAAGAGATTCAAAAGTTGTCTCCTCTGTGAGATCTGCTGCGTTTACGTCAAGTCCTTCTGCTACGATTTCTTTTACTTTTTCTAACATGTTCTTAGTCTCCTTATTGTTTGATTATTTTTATATTTACCACTCTATGAGTGTGGCTCCCCAGGTGAGTCCGGCACCGAAGCCGCAGAGAACAATCTTCTGTCCTTTGTGGAAGCGACCGGTTTTGTTCAGTTCATCCAGGAGGATTGGGATGCTGGCGGATGATGTATTACCGTATTCTTCAATGTTGACCGGGAATTTTGCAAGGTCTGTTTTCATCCGTTTTGCCACAGATTCGATGATCCGTAAGTTTGCCTGATGCAAAACGAAAAGATCAATATCATTCTCGGTCAGATCTGCTTTTTGCAGAAGTTCTCCAATGACTTCCGGCACTTTTTTTACGGCAAATTTGAAAACTGCCTGTCCATCCATGGATACATAAGTCTGTTTTTCATTTTCTTTGTCCTGCCAGTTTTTCTGCTGACGGCTTTCGCAGGCAAGTACCTGTCCTTTTGCTCCGTCAGAATGGGTAACTGCCGGAAAGATTTCACCTTCTTCTGCACAGATCACGGCTGCTCCTGCCCCGTCACCAAAAAGAATGCAGCTTCCTCTGTCTTTCCAGTTGACAATTCCGGATAGGGTTTCACTTCCGATCACCAGAATGTTCTGATACATTCCGGCTGCTATGTAAGCCTGCGCAGTATTGTAGGCATACACAAAACCACTGCATGCGGCACTGATGTCGAAACAGGTTGCATTTACTGCTCCCAGCTCTTTCTGGACTTCGCAGGCAGTGCTTGGGATCACGGTGTTTGGCGTGATTGTAGATACCAGAATCAGATCCAGATCGTCTGCATTTAATTTTGCATCTGTAAGTGCATTTTTTGCCGCTTTTATCGCCATGCTGACTGTTGTATCTTCTTCTGCAATATGTCTGCGCACAATTCCGGTCCGTTCACGGATCCATTCATCATTCGTCTCCACAAACTTCGCGAGATCATTGTTGTCGTAATAATGCTCCGGTATATAAGAACCGGTACCGCATATCCTTCCTCTCATGGTTGTTCTCTCCATTTATTTTTGTTTTAAAATCTTTTTCGTTTAAAATATTTTTATATTCAAACTATTTGATAATATAACATAATCGGAATGATTTGACAAGAGGGAAATTTTTTTGTTTGACGCGAGGGGCAAATGAATGGAAAAGAAGAGTTCCTGTTCTCTTCTTTCCCATTCATCTGCCATTCAAATCGGTACAAAAATGACGTGCTTTAGTCTCTGTATTTTCTGTTCTGAGTACAAAAAATCCTGCGGTTTTGCCAATTCAAAATCGCAGGATTTTTCTTATTCTGTAACTTCCTGATATGCCTCTTTCGTCTGTTCTCCGCTCCGGCGGATCCCTGCAAACAAAGATCCGGATATATTATGCCATACACTGAAGATCGCCCCCGGAAGGGTTGCCAGTGGATTTGCCGCGAAATTGGCAGTCGCAAGGGAAATTGCAAGTCCACTGTTCTGCATTCCGACTTCGATGGCAATAGCGGTTGCCTTATCGTACTCAATATGTAAAATTTTCGCTGCACCAAGTCCGATTCCCATTCCGCAGAGATTGTGAAGCATCACAACTCCAAGAACCAGAAGTCCGCAGCTTAAGATTTTTTCTGCATTGACGGCTACGATTCCGCTGATGATCATTACGATCGATACAACTGAGATCAGTGGCAGAACCTCTGATATTTTCTGGATCTGTTTTCCCCAGACCCAGTTGATCAGAATTCCCAGAAGTACCGGAACCAGAACAACCTTTACTACAGAAATTACCATTGCCCAGAAGGATACTTCTACCCAGGCTCCGGCGAGTACATACACCAGAAGTGGTGTTACAATCGGTGCTGCAAGAGTTGATGTGATCGTCATTCCGACAGAAAGTGCCACATCACCTCCGGCGATATAGGTAATCACATTGCTTGCCGTTCCGCCCGGACAGCAACCAACCAGAATCACGCCAAGCGCCAGATCTGTCGGCAGCTGCATCAGCTGACACAGGATCCACGCGATCACCGGCATGATCGTGTACTGTGCGATGAATCCGATCAGGATTTCTTTTGGTCTGGAAAAGACTCTTTTGAAATCGTCCATCTTGATCGTAAGCCCCATGCCGAACATGGCAACTCCAAGAAATACAGAAGTGTAGCTCGTTGTCCACGCAAAGCCGTCACGCCAGAAAAATGCAATGATGGAAAAACAGATAATGATGATCCCGATATATTTTGTAAGAAAAGAGCTGACCTTTCCCACTTTTTTCATTCTGTTTTCCATAGGCTATACCTCATAGCTGAAATTGTCGATCAGCCTTGTTTTTCCAATATAGACTGCCATGGCAACCAGAACATCTTTTTCCACACTCTCGACCGGCTGCATATCCAGTGCATCTACCATGGATACATAGTCGATCTTTGCAAGCGGCTCTGCTTCGATCACTGCGCGCATCTTTGACAGGACTTCTTCTGCCTTAATTCCCTTGCAGATCGCCTCCTGACCGGTTTTAACGGCTCTTGAAAGGCACAGTGCAGCCTTTCTCTCTTCTGCGCTTAAATAGGTATTTCTGGATGATTTGGCAAGTCCGTCTTCCTCACGGATGATCGGGCAGCCTACGATCTGGATATCAAAATTCAAATCCTGCACCATCTTGCGGATGATTGCAAGCTGCTGTGCATCCTTCTGTCCAAAATAAGCTCTGTCCGGTGCTACAATATTGAATAATTTGGAAACAACCGTACATACCCCTTTAAAATGGATCGGTCTTGTCTTTCCGCAAAGGGTATCAGATAACGTATCAATACTTACGTAAGCATGTGGATCATGATACATATCCTTCGGTTCCGGATGGAAGATCAGATCTGCTCCAAGGCTCTCACAAAGCTCACTGTCACGTTTAAAATCTCTCGGGTATGCTTCCAGGTCTTCTGTCGGTCCGAACTGTATCGGATTGACAAAATCGGATACCACAACAATATCGTTTTCCTCACGGCATCTCCTTATCAGGCTTGCATGCCCTTCATGTAAGAATCCCATGGTCGGTACAAGACCTACGGTTTTTCCTTCTTTTTTCCAGTTCTTAACTAATTTTCTTGTCTCTTCGACTGTTGTTGTTACCTGCATGATAATTCTCCTCTTTATAATAAATTCGGAGATAGCCTCTTGTTCTGAATTCAACAAATTTCATTTTGTTTTTAGATTCCTTATTTTTCCTGGTCTTTCAACAACCCATGTTTTTCATAATTTGTCACACGGCTGATCTTATTTTCATCATCCACGAAAACAACTTTTGGTTTATGTTCTTTGGCTTCTTCTGCCTCATAATTTGCATAACACATGATAATAACCTTATCACCTGTACTTACACATCTTGCCGCAGCGCCATTTAAGCAGATCATTCCGCTTCCACGCTTACCACAGATCGTATAAGTTTCAAATCGGCTTCCGTTATTCACGTCCACGATCTGAACCTTCTCATATTCCATAATTCCTGCTGCCTCCAGCAGTTCCTCATCAACGGTAATACTTCCCACGTAATCTAATTCTGCCTGTACTACCGTAGCACGATGAATCTTTCCTTTTAGCATCTCAACTGTCATGTCTTACTCCTTTTCTGTCCGGAAACACGTAAAACAAAAAAGCATTGTCAAGGCATACTTCTCCCTGCAAATGCTTCTGCTATTCTTCGTATTCCCTGAGTCTTATTTTACCTCTTAATAAATATAAGCTCCTTCTCCGTCACCTGTTGACGGAAACGATTTCGATATGAAATTGTTGTGATTCAGTCAGAGTATAGTTTTGTAGTTTTCAAATACTACCTCCGCGGATATTATTGCACCTTGACAAGAGATTGTCAATCCGATGTTCTCATGTATTTAATTCAAGACATCTGTGCGGAAGATGGGGCGCAACTCGTCCGGTGGACGAGTGCTTTGCGCCGACCGTAGCGGAGCGAAGACCTGGACCCTGGGTTCAGGGATCGCTTCGGTACAATAAAAGAAAACCCCAGGTGAATCACCTGAGGTTTCTTTTATTATGCGGAAGATGGGACTTGAACCCACACGCCCTTGCGAGCACTAGAACCTGAATCTAGCTCGTCTGCCATTCCGACACTTCCGCGTCAACAAAAAGAATCTTATCACATACCAATCGGTTTGGCAAGTGTTTTTTTAATTTTTTTTGACTTTTTTTACATTTCATTAAATTACATCAATTGTTTTGAATGCAGTTTGCCGCATCAATTGTAATTACCAGAAGAAGTCCCATCAATTCATCTGCCGGATTTGCAAAATCCAGTACATAAGTATCTCCCCAGTGGAGTAATTCTTTTGTAATATGTACCACAGGACTGCATGCTTCATAGATATCATAATTCCATCCCATGAAATCTCCTTCTACATGCCATCCATTAAACTCAACATCATACTTCGGTCGAAACAATGTAAAACGCTTTTCAATCCGTCCAAGTGTCTGCCCATTCACTTCAATTTCAAACACTGGAAGTAATGACATCACTTTTTCTTTAATCAACCCGAGTTCGTTCCCTGCCATATCATATACATGCAGCCGGTGTCCAAGCGACAAAAACTCTGCTTTTACAAAATACTTCGCATTTTCATTCTCGTCATAAACATCATATGAATCTGTCCATGAAAAAACTCTCTGCTTAACAAGTAATTTCATACGCTACTCCTACTCCGGAAATTCATACTTCCTCAATTCGCAGTTCTTAATTCCAAATGCCGCAAACTCTTCATTCGTCATATCATAAAAATAAGACTGGATTACTCTGGAAATTCCATTATGTGCAACCAGTAGATAAACCTTATCATCTGCCTCTTCCCGGATATCATCCAGAAGATTATAAATTCTCTGGCACAAATGCAGCATAGTCTCGCCACCTTCAAAATGACTGATAAAGTTCTGTTTTGCCTTTTTGAACTCCTCCCCATTTCTCGGTGTAGATTCATATTTCCCAAAATTCTGCTCCTTCAGGCGCATCTCCTCACGCATCGGAATCCCTGTCATTTCCGAAATATGGCGTGCCGTCTCTTTCGCACGTACCAGAGGCGAATACAGAATCTCATCGATCTTCACGCCCTCTTCTTTTATCTTTTTCCCAAGCTCCGTTGCCTGCTGATGTCCGAGTTCTGTCAGTTCGATATCGGTCGCGCCACAGATTTTATTTTCCACATTCCATACAGTCTGTCCATGTCTTGCAAAATAAAAATATCCCATTATTTTTTCTCCCAGTATTCTTTATTAGCCGAACATTTCCGGACAACTCCCTCCGGTAATCGTTCGTAGTTTCTTCCAAGCTGATATGCCAGATAACGAACAATGCTGCGTGTCAGCACTTCGCCCAGGTATTCCTCCATATGATTCTGTCTAAGCAGCGCCGAGGTTACACGTACCAGCCGCACTCCTTCTTTACCCGGTTTTGTATTTTCGATCATCTCCGGATGCTCTGCGTGTGCAACCCCAATGTCAAAGTTGCGCTTCCAGAGTCCGTGCAAATCATCGTTCCGGTAATAAATCACTTCAGCTTCCGGCGCATAAACTGCCTGCCAGCCCTTTTCCAGAAGTCTTCTCGCCGCAAGCATATCCTCTCCGGCAATCATCCGTTTTCCAAAACCTTCTGTCTCCAGATACGCACTTCTTCTGTACGCTGCGCATACATTAGAATTGAAAAATGTCCGGATCCCAAGCTTTCCGGTATCTTCCAAAGACTTTGTCATACCTTTCGGCGGATAGTTAAACTGTCTCACACAACACTCGATCGGACTGCATTCATCATCTGTCATATGCCTTCCATACACGACCGCCGTCCGCTCCTCTTTAAACGGTTCTGTCAGCTTCTCTACCAGATATCGGTTCTGTGGTATCGCCGTCTGTACCATAAAAATCACAATATCCGAATCCAGTTCCCGTAAGATTGCATCTCTGCTTCCTGCCCGGTCATATTCCTCCTTTGGAGTATATCGGACCTCAATTCTTTTATCCATATAGATTTCCGGGATTTCCCTATCAATCGGATTCTCATAAAGAACTTCAAGCAAAATTCTGTCCGGCATTACACTCTGCCTCAATAATCTCTCTATACTCATTTTCAGTCGTCCATCTGGTCGGAAGACTGGAATAACAATCTCAATATTCAAGTCATCATCTCATTTCGTTTTTCTTACTAATCAGTATATACAAAATTCTTTTCTGAATCAATCCCAACCTATTCCCTGTTAATAAAAAAGACAGTTCCCATAAAAGAACCATCTTTCTCATCAGCTCAACGCTGCACTTTCTTCTTTTTTCTTCCTGTCCATCGCGGAAAGTTCCTTAAGCTCCCTCACCATGAAATATCCGCAGACGATTGCTGCTGCCGCATCTGCAATTGGTCCGGCATACATAACCCCGTCAATTCCCATAAACAATGGAAAGATCACGATCAGCGGCAATAAAAAGAGAATCTGTCTTGTCAGGGACATAAATACACCCAGCTGCGATTTTCCGATGGAGTTGAAAAAGTTCGATGTAACCGGTTGGATTCCATTGATAAGCGTAAGGAACATATAGATCCGGAAATACCGCTCTGAAAACTGAAAATACAGCTCACTTCCCGAACCAAATACGCTGATGATCTGTCTCGGGAATACCTGGAAACAGAAAAATGCAATTCCGGAAAGAACGGTTGCAGTTCCAAGTGCGAGCAGGTAGCTTTTCCGTACCCGTTCATACTTCTCTGCGCCATAGTTGAAGCCGATAATCGGCTGGATTCCCTGGGAAATTCCGATAACAAATGACATAAAGATCATATTTACTTTTGTAATGATCCCGGCACAGGCAAGCGGAATGTCACCGCCATATACAGACTGTGCTCCATAATGCGACAATGTATTATTCAGTACGATCTGTACGATCGTCATTGCAATCTGGTTAAAGCAGGCACTGGCACCGAATTTGAAAATATTCTCGATATGTCTTCCCGTCATATGGAAACTTTCCTTTGTAAGCCGGATCGTTTTAAAATGGAACATATACCGCAGACTGATGCAGAACGAAACGATCTGTCCTATGATCGTAGCAAGTGCTGCGCCCCTCATTCCCATCTGCAGCCCAAAAATAAAAATCGGATCCAGAATTGTATTTACAATAGCACCCACCAGCATAGATGTCATCGAATACCGCGGACTTCCATCCGCAAGGATCAGCTTACTCATCCCCGTATTTGCGATCAGAAATGGAAAGCCAATTGCCGTGATCCGTGTATATTCCTGTGCATACGGAAGTACCTCCGATGTGGCACCGAAGAATTTCAGCATCGGAGTCAGAAAAATCGTCGTTACTGCAAAAAGTGCAATCCCGAAAATTGCCATCAGGCAAATTCCATTTCCCGCATACTCTGCAGATTCTTTTTCTTCTCCTGCACCAAGCTTCAATGAAAAATTGGTCGCACTGCCGATTCCAAGCAGCAGTGAGATTGCCGTACAGGAAGTAGAAAGCGGAAACGCAATATTCGTTGCTGCATTTCCCAGCATTCCCACACCCTGACCAATGAAAATCTGATCTACAATATTGTAAAGAGCTGTTACCAGCATGGAAATAATGCATGGAATCGCAAATCCAACCAGTAGTTTTGATTCCTTTTCATACCCAAGCGGATTGTCCTGCTCATTCACTGTATTTGCCTTTTTATCTCTCACCTTTATAGCCTCTCCTTTTCATTCAGCTCAACTGCCCGAAGTGCTGCTTTCTGCAAAATTCCCGGAAATATCTCTTTCTCTTCCTCTGAAAATATTTCCATAATCTCCTGATCACATCCGGACAGGATTTCCTCGATCTGCTCATAAGTCTCCTGCGCCTTTTTAGTCGGATATAAATGACAGGTTCTCCGGTCTTCCCGACTTGGTTCCTTCGTCATATACCCTTTTTCTTCCAGTTGGGTAAGTGCTCTGCTTATATTGCTCGGATTCCGATAAATCTCATGGAAAATGCATTCTCTCGTTATTCCCGGGCTCCTGCATACTTTCAATATATAAACAAACTGGCTGCTGTTGATTCCAAATGTCTCCAGCCTTCTGTCCAACAGACTGTTCAGATTCAAACTCAATATAGCTGTCCACTTTACCAGATCTTTCATCGGTCTTTGAACCTTATGTAATTCAGAAGTCATATCTTTTCTCCTTCATTTTATGGCAAATGCTCCTTCATCTATGCAACTATTTGCGCACGCAAATATCTTACAATCAACTCTTACAAATGTCAATAAATCAAACCTGTTGATTTCATATATCCTTGTTTATTTTTTTATACATTATCTATTGACTTTCTCTTTTAGAATCCATATAATTACATCAGCTAAGATTAACTGGATTTAGGAGGTAATTTGTAATGATGAAAATTTATAAAAAACCAGTAATTTCTATAGATAATGAAATTTCAGAAGGAGTATATGCCGCAAGCGGTGCATCCCAGGGAACACTCAATGTTGATTACCATGGCGTGTGGGACCGCTGGGGAACCAATGGTGGAAAAGGACTTGCTATGGCAAACTGGTCCGATATTGATGGTACGATCACTTTGGTTATCAAATTCAATGATACAATTGACCAGGTTGAAACAGATGATGCATCTGTGACGGCAACATGTTCAGAACAGACCGCAACTCTTACCTTTGCAAGTACTGCTAAGAATCCACTTACAATCGGTGTTCATCTGAATCATGGAACATCCATTGATAACTTAAAAATGACAGGATATACTTATTCTGTAGTCTAATATAAAGGATTTCATATAACAGCTTCGTTTGAGGCTGTTGTATTTTTATTGCACAAAACTGCATTTTTTCTCAAAAAATATTGACTCTTTTTTTAGATGGTATTCTATATAAAGAAAACATTTCATTTTTAGTTTTGTTACAATATATAGCCTGACTTTGTAAGGAGTTTTATTTATGAAATTATACAAAAAACCGATTATTACTCTCGATACCGGTGTGGCAGAAGGAGTTTATGCTGCAAGCGGATGTTATACAGCATCTGCTTATATCCATCAGAAACCTGAGACCGGACGTGGTGATTACCGCATTCAGTTAAATGGACAACATTGGATTTGGTGATCTTGTAGTCACATCTGATACAGGTCTTGCTATCACAGGCGTAAGTATCACTGACTAATTTTAAACACTGCTAAAAATTCTAAATCTACCTATAGAAAAAGAGAGTTCCCAGAATCTGTTGTTTTTGGAAACTCTCTTTTTTGCTCTTTAATTCCAGGTTTTCTTCCTCTAAAAATCCTTCACCATCTTCGCAATCTCTTCTTCCCCCAACACCTCACACTTCTTATCCCGGATTGCATATACCCGTGTACAGATATTCAGCACAGTCGGTCGGTGAGTAGTCACGATACAGGTTCTCGGATAGGTATCTGCCATGATATTCTTTAACACACGCCGCTCGGTTGCCACATCAAGTGCGGAAGTCGCCTCATCCAGAAGCAGGATCGGAGACTTTCGAAGAAGTGCCCTCGCAATAGAAAGCCGCTGTGCCTGTCCTTCCGAAAAGCCACCGCCACGTTCCTTTACCACACTGTCGATTCCATCCGGAAGCTTTTCTACAAACTCCCATGCTTCCGCAAGCTTCAGCCGGTTGCACCCTGCGGCCAGGAGCGGCAGGGCCAGAAGTGCGGTTTTGATAGGTTTCATTAATGTGGGTTTATGTTGTTTCCGAATTTTTCCGGCATGGTGCGTGCTTTGTGGACAAATATAAATAAAATTTCGTCATACTGGTACGAACTGGTATGATTTTTTTTTTATTTTTCGTACCGGTTCGTACCGATATTACCCGATTTTACGTATATTTGCACGACATTGCGTGTGCAAAGCCATGAAAAACAACGAATCGAAATACAAACAGGTCGTCAACTTCGTCATCGACGGCATCGCCGAAGGGAAGCTCCAGAAGGGGGACTGGATACCCTCGATCAACGAATTCCGCGAGAATTACCACCTCTCGCGCGACACGGTCTTCGCCGGGCTGAGCGAACTCAAATCGCGCGGCATCATCGCCTCGACGCCCGGCGTGGGCTACTACATCGCCTCGGCGCGAATCCCCTCGGAACAGAATATTTTCCTGCTCTTCAACGAATTCAACGAATTCAAGGAAGACCTCTACAACTCGTTCATGGAGCACGTCGGCAAAGGCGTAAGCGTAGACCTCTATTTCCACAACTACAACCGCAGGGTCTTCGACGCGCTGGTGACCGACGCCAACGGCAAATACACCACCTATATCATCATGCCGGGCAAGTTCACCGGCATCGGGCCGCTGCTCGAAAGCCTCTCGGGGCGGGTGTTCCTGCTCGACCACTTCCACCCCGAACTGCTGGGCAGGTATTCGTCCGTGGCGCAAAACTTCGAAAAGGACACCTACGAGGCGCTCTGCCACGGGCTGCGGCATATCCGCAAATACGAACGGCTGCTGATGGTGCAGCACGAAAAAAATACT
>OGXW01001681.1_pt1 | contig 16533 bp, 19 predicted proteins | sample 1576341 | NCBI WGS metagenome assembly OGXW01 (sample SAMEA3541592, study PRJEB24748) | human gut metagenome | biome: human gut; feature: human-associated habitat; material: faeces | place: China | collected 2012
CCCCCGCCGCGGGGCGCGGCACGTTCCCGCCGCAGCGGCGGCGAATCCCCCCGCTGAGGTTCAGCGGAAAACTTCCCGCCCGGAAAGGGCGAACACGCCTGCGGCAGTTCGAGTGCCCCGCTGGGTCGGTGCAGAAAAGGAGCCGCCCGTTAGGGGCGAACACGCTAACGCAGTTCGCGCACCCCGGCTTTCCGGTGCAGAAAAGGAGCCGCCCCGTTAGGGCGAACCCGCTGACGCAGTTCGAGCACCCCGGTCAGCCGGTGCAGGAAAGGAGCCGCATCGGCAGGCCGAACCCGCCTGCGACAGTTCGTGTGCCCCGGTCAACCGGTGCAGGAAAGTGCCGGGTTCAACCCGCGATAAAAATTTTCAAGAAAATATGCGTTACCCTCTTGCAAAATACGCGAAAATAGGGTATTATATACAAGCACTGTTTTGTATGAACAGTCGAATGATGCTTAATGATGTAAAAAATACTATTATTTGGAGGCATAGCGATTATGACCGCAGGTGAATTTCGTAACGGCGTAACTTTTGAAATGGACGGTCAGGTACAGCAGGTTATTGAGTTCCAGCATGTAAAGCCGGGCAAGGGCGCTGCTTTTGTTCGTGTCAAGATGAAGAACGTCGTAACCGGTGCGGTTACTGAGACCTCCTTCAACCCGACTGCTAAGTTCGAGGAGGCTTTCGTAGAGCGCCGCGAGATGCAGTATCTGTACAATGAAGGTGACCTGTACTACTTCATGGACAACGAGACCTACGAGCAGATCCCGATCAGCAAGGATACTCTGGGCGACGATTTCCGCTTCGTGAAGGAGAACGAGAACGTTAAGGTTCTTTCCTACAAGGGCAGCGTTTTCGCAGTTGAGCCGCCGCTGTTCGTTGAGCTCGAGATCACTGAGACCGAGCCGGGCGTTAAGGGCAACACTGCTACTAACGTACTCAAGCCCGCTACCGTTGAGACCGGTGCTGTTGTTAAGGTTCCGATCTTTATCGAGCAGGGTGAGCGCATCCAGATCGACACCCGTACCGGTGAGTATCTGGGCCGCAGCAAGACCAAGTAAAAATTTGCAGCCAACAGGGATGGCAGCCGCCATCCCTGATTTGGACATTTAGCTCAGCTGGAAGAGCATCCGCTTGACGTGCGGAAGGTCAGCGGTTCGAACCCGTTAATGTCCACCACCAAGCCACTCATTTTGAGTGGCTTTTTCTTTTGTCTGCACAAAAAGCAGCTGAGACCCCACATCTCAGCTGCTTCTATTTCGTCCCACATTTTGCTTTTACTCTCTGTGCTGCCGCTATCCTTCGGCAGCTGCCTTTTATTGCTCGGTCTCGCGGATATATTTGAAAACCGAGTGCTCCAGATAAAATTGCACGTCACCTTCTGTCAGCTCATACGGCTTGTGGCCGTCAATGCACAGCCAGTATCGTCCGTCCGCACTTTGCTTAAGATAGGCATTCTCGTCGTTAAAATAGACGGTCGAGCTGCTGTCAGGCTCGGCCGGCGGCTCGAATGCCGGCTGCGGCAGCACCGCATACGACAGTACCAGCAGAACGGCAAAGCTGCCAATGAGTACGGCGCTTGCGGTTCGGCCGTTCGGCTGCTCTGCACAGGCGAGCACGGCGGTGAACCGCTCCCGCATGGCCTTGTCCGCCTCGGCGCGAAACAGGGCCGTGGACGGCTGCGGCACCGGCTGCTGTGTGCAGCCTTTCTTCATCGCGGAGAGGATGGCGCGCAGATAGGCTGTGCGTTCCTGCGCATTCAGCGTCTGTGCAATCGCACGGTCGCATTTAAGCTCGAGCGTCTGTTCCAAATCCTTCTGCAGCAGGTATACGACCGGATTCCACCAGAAAATGATGCAGTACAGCGTTACGAGCAGCTTGACAGCCGTATCATGGTTGAGAAAATGCGTGTACTCGTGCAGCAGAATGTAATGCAGCTCGGCATCTGTGTACGTCTTGTCCGGCAGAATGATATATCGGCGCAGCACACCTACGCCAAAGGCGGATTCGATATTCGCGGCTGTGCGTCCGCGAACTTTGATGGTGCGGCCGGTTTGACGCCGGATCTCGCTCAGCAGGGAAGCCGTGCGGCTGTCCCATGGCCTGGCTTGCCGCGCAGCGCGGATGGCTTTGCGATACTGCAGCGCGTAACGAATCAGCAGAAAAACTGTGCCGAACAGCCAGATTGCACACAAAAGCAGTCCGACCGGCAGGTGTGTGACCGGCTCGGGCTTGCGCGTCAGAAAGCTGTAGATGCGCGGATACACGACGCTGTCGCTTACAATCACTGTGTACGGAAACTCGAGCGGCAGCAGCAGGCGCGCGGCGCAGAACAGGTACAGCAGCACCATGGTCAGCACGCCGAAATGCGGCCGGAAGCGTGTGCGCCGCACAAGATAGATTACAATAATCAACAAACTGCTCCACAAAAGTGCAGATATAAAGGAAAACAGGGTTATTTGCATGTTATTTCTCTTCTTTGTTCTGCAGCGCAGCTTCGTACTGATCGACCATTTTTTCCAGCTCGTCAATCAGCTTTTCTTCCTGCTCGGATTCGTTTGATTTGGCAGGTTTTTTGAACAGCGCCACGGCGATTCGGGCAAACAGTGCCTGGTTCACGCCTTGCTCCTCGAGCATGTTCGCCAGAAATTCGTCCTTGGTGTAGCAGGGGACGAACTGCCGCGACTGATAGCGTCCGTTCTGCAGCAGACCGCTGACCTGCACCATGCCTTTTTTGACAAGCTGACCGAGCAATTTGTCGATATAATTGGTGTTCCAGCGGGCTTCCGTAACTTTTTCAGCAAGCTGCAGCGTTGTGAGCGGACGGTTTTCCCGCCATAAGGTGTCCATCAGAATTTCTTCGGAGTTGGACAGCTTGAAGCGTTTCATTGACCTCACCTCTGCTTTGATAATCACCTGTAAGGTGTTTGTTATAAGATAAGAATAACCACCTTTAAGGTGGTTGTCAATATCTTGATGGAAATTTGTAGGAATATCTAAAACAAGACATGATAAATTATGAGAAGTGACAACATATTTTCTGGTGACAGGGGGAGAGGCACACCTTTCGGTGTGCCTCACAGCTTGTCGAAAAAGCAATATTCGATTTTTATGCTTCGTGCGGCAGCACGCATTCAATCGAATTTGCTTTGCAAATTCATAAATTCCGGGAGCATGGCCCAGGCCACCCTCTCTTGCCGCTATGCGGCAATTCACCTTGTGTATCTCGGAATTTATACAAGGGAAGAAAAAATGTGTCCGCAGGACGCGGTTTTTCTTCGAGATTCGCTCGAAAGCGTGGTTTCGAGCGAGAGGCTGTTCGGAAAACGAAGTTTTTCGACAGCCTCAGAGGCACACCTTTCGGTGTGCCTCGTTTCATTTTCCGCAGATATTCTTTTTGCAGGCGCTGACGGGGTACCACGCACATCCGCGACAAATATCCTCCAGCATGGCTGGGGCCATTTGTGTGTCGATTGCACGGATCAGGTCCTGATAAACGTACTCGCCCTCGTGCAAACCAAAGTATTCGACCGTCTTTCGGTCAAAGTGGGAGACCTTTTCCTGTGCTTCGCACAGGTCGTCAGCGGTATGGTGCGGGCAGTGCGCGCACAGAGAATCCGAACCAAAGACAAGCCGGATTCGGGTTCCCGGTACATTTCGCAGAGAATGCACAATCGCACTCATATTTTGCACAAATTCTGTGCTATAGCCCTTGCCGGAGTAGCCTTGTGTGCAAAGCAGATGATGCGGGCGCAGCCGGATCATGCCTTGAGCCCCGGGATGCGCTTGCGAACGAGAAAGCCGATCACGGTTGCAAGAACAGCCTTGATGACAGCGGTCGGGATGAACGGCAGCACGCATGCGGTCACGCCTGCGGCGATCGAGCTGTTCATGAGTACGCAGAACATCGCCGTGCCGACAACATAGTTGGCAATCGTGCCGACGATCAGCGCGATGACATACGCGCCGCGGAATGCATGACGGTGATCGGCGCCCCAGCCGATGATAAACGCCATCAGCGGGAAGGAGATCAGAAAACCGCCGGTAGGACCGATAAACTTGTCAAAACCGCCGGAAAAGTTCGCAAGCACCGGTACGCCGACGGCACCGAGCAGCAGATAAATTACGCTTGAAACCGTGCTCAGCTTGGCGCCGAGTACGACAGCCGCCAGCGTAATCGCAAACGTCTGCATGGTCATGGGTACGCCGCCGGGCATCGGAATGGAAATCTGCGCCATGATCGCGATGACCGCCGCGAACAGTCCGGAATAGCAGATCTCGCGCACGGAAAACGCGCTGCGCTGTGCGGACTTGCTGGAAATGTCACTCATTGGGAGTTCCTCCTCGTTATTTTGCTTATTGCATTAAACCACAGATTTACTGCAATGTCAACTGGTTTTGCAAAAATGGTTTACGGTATGTGCAAAAAAGAAACAGCTGTTCCGTGCATTTGCACAGAACAGCTGTTGGCTCAGCTCGCAGAGCGCTCCCAGCGGGCAAAAATGCGGTGGAGAATCAGGCAGAACAGCAGCGCAAAGACCACGCCGAACACATTCTGCGCGACACGCAGACCGACCGCGCTTTTGAGTCCGTATGCGCTGGTTGCAATAGCGAGCGCACCGAACGTGTTGAACACAGCCTGCCAGCCGTATTTCGCGGAAAAACCGACACCGATGCCGCCAATCACGCCGATATAGGCGTAAATCGAGGACGGGAGCAGGAAATACAACGCTAAAAAGCAGCAAACACCCGTAATATTTCCAATGATACGCCAGCGAACGCGGTAGCGCATATCGTCCATCGCGGGAAGGATTGCGCTCATGGCGGCAATGCCCGCCCACATCGCACGCGGCATGCCGCTCAGCTCTGCAAGGAAAAGCACGAGCGGAACGCAGATGATCTGGCAAAGCTGCCATTTGGAGCGCGGATGGCGCAGATCGAAAGCAGGAAGGATGTCTCCTGCACAGAGTTCATAGGCATTGCCGCGATGGTTGCCGTAGAATACCGCGCAGACCAGAAGCGCACCGACAGCAAGTCCAAACAGGCGCATTTGATAGGCGTGCCCGCTCACATCGTAACCATACAGCAGCAGATAGCCGAGCACGAGTGTGGACTGATTGAACATTCTCGGCTCGTGGCAGCCGAACAGAATGAGCAGGGCAATCGCAGCAGCATTGATGAACAATCCGCCGACCGGGCCGGCCAGATTGGCTGCATGCGGTCCGACGGCCATAATGCCGAAAAATCCGGCGAGCAGCAGCGTGGACTGTCCTGTGCGAATGCACAGATGTGCGCTGCGGAATACGAGCAGATACAGCAGCACGACTACGCCGACAATGCTGTTGTCCGCGCCGAAGCCCAGACTGTAAAGTGAAACAAAAATAAAGCAGAATGCGACGGTTATCGCAATTTTGGTCAAATACACGGCAATATGGTACAGCTTTTCGCGCTGTGACGCACTCTCGCGGATGATTTTCTTTGAGCCTGCCTGATTGACCTGTAATTCCTGATAAAATGTCATGAAATTCCTTTCCAATCGGTGAAAATGAGTAACTATATAACTGTATCACCATCGAGAAAGAATTTCAACTGTTTTTTCAAAATCGAACAACAGGCCTGATATACTTCCAGAAACGTACACAATCATGCACAAAATAGAACACACGACCGGGTGCGGTATCCAGACAGCAGCCGGCGGCCGCTCGGCTCGTTCACGAACGCCATCTGCTGCTCGGCTTCGGGGACAAGCTGCCGCAGAAGGGCGCTGACCGTTTCTAAATCCGCACCGGGAATGCGGGACTGCTTTTGCATAAAATCCCAGTAACCGATGCTCTCATAGTTGCGAATGTATGCGAAACCTGCGACTGCGAACAGTCAAGCAGCCGGGCTAAATACGCGAGCGTCAGCGTTTCGCCCTCACGCGCACGGATACAGCGGTCAATCTCGGCAATCAGCCGCAGAACATTGTCGTGCCAGTTTTGTATGAAAATCCCTCCTTGTCCCTGCATGATACAGGAAAATGAGCTGTGCCGCTTGATCTGACCTGCAAAAAAAGAAAAACCGACGTAAAAACGCCGGTTTTCGATCTTATCCGTTCTTCTTGATGGCATTGATGAGCTGCTCGGCCTGCGGAGCGCCGTGCTTCTTGGCCTGCTCGGCCCAGTAGAGCGCCTCGTGCGCGTCGTGTGGTGTGCCTTCGCCGCGTGCGTACAGGATGGCGGTGTTCATCATGCACGCTGCGTTGCCGCCCTGAGCGGCCTTGAGAAAATACTGGAAGGCGAAGGCCGCATCCTGCGGAACGCCGGTACCGGTGCTGTACAGCCATGCCAGACGGCCCATCGCCAGCACGTTGCCGCGGTTTGCGGCAATCTGGTACCAGCGGACAGCCTCGTCCATGTCCTTCTCCAAGCCGCGGTCGCCCGTCTCAATCAGGCTGGCGATCAGTGCCGCAGCCTCCGGATGACCGTATTCAGCGGCCTTGCGGTACCAGGTGAGCGCGGTCTGCTGATTCTTTTTCACGCCGAAGCCCTTGTCATGGTAGCACGCCAGATTGAACATAGCAACCGGATCGTTTTGCTCAGCCGCCTTTTTTGTCCATTCAAAGGCATTCTCAGCATTCTTTTCCACGCCCTGTCCGCGCTCATACAGTGAGCCGAGCGCACGCTGCGCCGGTGCGCAGCCGTCCTCCGCAAGAGCCAGCCACTGACCGGCCGCTTCAGCAAAATTGCCTGCCTTATATGCGTCCAGAGCCTGATTGAACGCCTGTTCAATGCTCTGCTGATTTTCCTTGTTCGCTTCCATTGTTTACTCCTCCAGACAGTACCGCCTCCGAAATATGCGGTATGCAGATATCTTATTTTATCACACCGCACGTCGAAAGTCTACGAAAAAGCGAAAGAAATAGCATGGCACAACCGTATCTTGACAAAAATGTGAAATGTGTGTGAATGGACTTGCGCTTTGCGCTGAAAAAACGTAAACTGGAAATAGGATTTCTTGAACTAAGGTATAGATTGTAAAACAACGGCACTCTATCAGATAAAAGGAGAATGTCAAATGGGACTTATCAAAGCAGCAGCAGGCGCGGGCGGCGGTGTGTTGGCTGACCAGTGGAAGGAATATTTTTACTGTGATGCGATAAACGCGGACGTGCTCGCGGTCAAGGGCCGCAAAAAGGTCACCAAGCGGTCGAGCAACACCAAGGGTGACGAGGATATCATCACAAGCGGTTCGGTCATCGCGGTGGCGGACGGACAGGCGATGATGATCGTCGATCAGGGCAAGGTCGTGGAAGCCGCGTTCGAGCCGGGCGAGTTCGTCTACGATTCGTCCGCCGAGCCGACTATTTTCGCCGGTTCGTTCGGTGACAGCGTGTGCAAAATGTTCGCCAACATGGCCAAGCGCTTCACGTTCGGCGGAGAAGCGCCGCGCACGCAGCGCGTCTACTATTTCAACACCAAGGAGCTGACCGGCAACAAGTACGGAACCGCGTCTCCGGTGCCGTTCCGCGTGCTCGATGAGCGGGCGGGCATCGACATGGACATTGGTCTGCGGTGCTTCGGCGAGTACAGCTACAAGATTGTCAATCCCATGCTGTTCTATACCAACGTGTGCGGCAATATGGCAGAGGAATACCGGCGGGAAAATCTGGACAGCCAGCTCAAAAGCGAGCTGTTGACCGCGCTGCAGCCCGCCTTTGCGCGCATTGGTGCAAACGGTGTGCGCTACTCGGCGCTGCCCGCGCATACGATGGAAATTGCAGACGCACTCAACGAACAGCTTTCGTCCAAGTGGCGTGAGCTGCGCGGCATCGAGATCGTGTCGTTCGGCGTCAACTCGGTCAAGGCGGACGAGGAGGACGAAAAGACCATCAAGGAAATGCAGCGCGAGGCTGCCTACCGCGATCCGACCCGTGCGGCAGGCTCGCTCGTGCACGCACAGGCCGAGGCGATGAAGTCCGCGGCAGCGAACGCGAACGCCGGTCCGGCGATGGCGTTCATGGGCATGAATATGGCCGGTCAGGCAGGCGGCGCCAGCGTGCAGAATCTGTACGCAATGGGTCAGCAGCAGGCGCAGACGGCAGGCGAGTGGACGTGCTCGTGCGGACAGACCGGCAACACCGGAAAATTCTGCATGGGCTGCGGCAGGCCCAAGCCCGAGCAGAACAGCTGGAAATGCGTTTGCGGTACGGTCAATACCGGCAAATTCTGCTCCGAGTGCGGAAAACCCCGACCGGAGAATACGGCATGGACGTGCTCGTGCGGCGCGGTCAATCAGGGAAAGTTTTGCTCGGAGTGCGGCAAGGCGAAACCAAATATGTAAAAATGATAGACGATTCAATGTATATCGTAGGATGAGGGCACCCGCCCTGCGGATTCACTTCAAAAATAAAAAGTGATGGTGAAGAAATGTCAGACAAAGCAACAAACTACCAATGCCCGTCCTGCACGGGACCGCTGCACTATGATGGCGCCACGGGACGGCTGCAATGCGACTACTGCGGCTCGTCATTTGACCCGGCAGAGATCGAAAAGCTGTACGCCGAAAAGGAACAGCAGGCCGCGTCTCAGCCGGAGACGGGGAGCGACACCGGCGAATGGCAGTCCTCCGCAGATGAGGACTGGGGCACGGACGCGGACAAGATGCGCGTATACAGCTGTCCGTCCTGCGGTGCGCAGCTGATCTGCGAGGAGACCACGGCGGCGACCTCGTGCCCGTACTGCGGCAACCCGACCGTCATTCCCGAGCAGTTCAGCGGCATTCTCAAGCCGGACTACATACTGCCGTTCAAGCTGAGCAAGGAGGATGCGGTTTCCGCGCTCAAGCAGCATTACAAGGGAAAGCTGCTGCTGCCCAAGCTGTTCCGCGATAATAACCATATCGAGGAGCTGCGCGGCATTTATGTGCCGTTCTGGCTGTTTGACGGCGAAGCCGAAGGCAGCGCGAATTATATGGCAACGACCACGCGCGTGTTCCGTCACGGAGACACGGAAATCACCGAGACAAGCTTTTACGAGGTGCAGCGCGCGGGCACGCTGCCGTTCAGCCGCGTGCCGGTGGATGCATCGCGCAAGATGCCGGATGATTATATGGATTCCATCGAGCCGTTTGATTATGCCGGCCTGAAGCCGTTCTCGACCGCCTATCTGCCCGGATTTTTCGCGGATAAGTTCGATGTTTCCATCGAGGAGAGCAGCAGCCGCGCGGACAAACGCTGTCGGCAGTCGCTGTCGGATGCGCTGCAGGGAACCGCGCGAAACGGCCGTCCGTATACCTCGGTCACACCGACCGGCGAGGATATTCACCTCAAACGCACCGGTGTACATTACGCGCTGCTGCCGGTCTGGATGCTGAATACCCGCTGGAACGGCAAGAATTACATGTTTGCGATGAACGGTCAGACCGGACGCATGGTCGGTGACCTGCCGGTGGACAGAAAACGGTTCTGGGGTCTGTTTGCCGCCGTTGCCGCGCCCATGACTGCGGTGCTGACGGCGCTGCTGTATTTTATGTAAGGAGGCGGCGTAGATGAAAAACAAGAGAAAACTGCGCCTGGCTGCGCTGTTAGCCGTGTTTTTGCTGCTGTTTCCGGCCTTTGCGGTTGAGGACGATATAACGGATGAGAGCGACATCTCGACCACCCAGGCAGAGGAAACTGACCAGACCGCACCGCTCGGCGGCACGGATTCGATTGACCCGTCGGCAGACAAGCCGCGCGTGTTCGACTATGAAGAGGTGCTGACGCAGGTCCAGATTGACACGCTCGAGGAAAAGACCAAGGCGATCGCGGAGAAATACGGCATCGGCGTCGGCATCATCACGATTGACGACTACACGCCGTACGGCGATGACGCTTATGATGCGGCAGAGCAGCTCTACAACGAGCTTGATCTGGGTGCGAGCGAGGATGGCGACGGCGTGGCGCTGCTCATCAGTCTGGATGACCGCGATTTTGCGACCTATGTGCACGGCGCGAAAGCCGAGGAGATTTTCAGCGATGCGGTCCTGCAGGATTTGGAGCCGTATTTCCTGGATAATTTCGGAAACGATGACTGGTACGGCGGCTTATCGGACTTCGTTTCCGGCTGTGAGTGGTATCTGCAGCATGTAGCCGAAGGCGGCGAAGCCGGTGTGCCGGTGCATAATGAGGTCGAGATTTCGGACAGTACGCAGGAAGACACAGCGGACGATTCGTTTACGCTCGGCGGTGCATTCGGCCTGTCGCTGCTCATTTCGTGCGTGGCGGCGCTGATCGTGTGCATGGTGTTCCGTTCGCAGATGAAATCCGTGCGTACGCAGACGACGGCAAATCAGTATGTGGGAAACGGCGGTCTCAATCTGACGCTCAGCCGCGATATTTACCGTTATACCTCGCAGAAGCGGCGGCAGATTCCGCGGAATGACAATAATAACAACCCGACCGGCGGCGGTCACGGCGGAGCCGGATTTTCCGGCAGCGTCAGCCATACCAGCAGCGGCGGACATGGGAGAAGCGGTAAATTCTGAATGAAGAGCGGACATGGGAGAAGCGGTAAATTCTGAATGAAGAATGGAAAATGGAGAATGAACATAGCTGCATTTTCTGTAAACAAAAAGCAAAAGACAGCCGACAGGCTGTCTTTTTTATGCAAAAAACGGAGATAATTCCGCAATGTTCGCAATCGTTTTGGATTCCTCCGGAAAGTCCTTCTGCAGCCTTGCGGCACACCGTCTGTAGAAATCCTCATACAATTCGGGATTCTCCCGCATTTGCTGCTTGAAGCCCCAGATATGGGTAAAATATCCGTTCTGCGCACCGCCGAACAGCGCAGGCAGGTCACTGAGGGCAGCCGCGTGCGCGTGCTTTTTCTCGGCGCACATGGCGAGCAGCCGCTGCTCGGCGAACACCATGTAGGTGAGTGCGTCATCGGCATCCGGTGAGCAGCGCATGAACCGAATGGCGGTGTCCGTGTAGTACCGTCGGAACTCGTCATTGCCGAAATAGGCGAGCGCGGTATTGAACGGCGGTACCGTCCAGTCAAATGAATCAAGCGGGAAGCCTTCGGTTTTGGCGAATGCCGTTTGATCCGGATAGATGGACGGCATAATGTCCTCGCGGTGGATGGCTGCGGTGTCCGGTCCGTCGAGCAGATTGCTGATGGATTTCCAGCAGATGAAATCTGTATCAAGCATCACGCACGGCGATGGCACAGCGGAGAGCGCGTACAGCTTGCCAGCCGCCCAGAAGGCTGTGGCGTTTATGTCCTCGGGCATGGTGTCCAACAGGGGATACACGCCGTCATCCCACAAAAAACAAAGCCCGAGCGATTCATAATAACGCTTGGAAGGTGTGTCGCAGATCATGCGGATCGAACCGTTCTCCCTGCGCCACTCGAGCGCGGAAAGCGCGGTCGTGAGCAGTTCAAACGGCTCGATTCGGTATTCCATATGGGGATTGCGGACGAAAAATGGTCTTGTCCAGTTGGAATGGAACGCCTGCATCAGATCAGCTCCAATCCGTAGCCGCCGACCGGGCACGAGCCGGAACCGAACCGGAACGAACCTGATCCGGAACCGGAATAACTGGTGCGGTAAGAGGTGGTGTACGAGGTCACATACGAGCCGGAGCCTGAGCCGCACGGCACGCAGACGGTCTGTATAACGGTAGTTTCACCGGATGCGGAGACAGCGGTTTCCTCACCTGCTGTCGAGGGGACAGCGCCGCCCATGATGGGCACCGGCGGGCGTTCGTCATCGGCCGGATACCAGCCCTCCGGGTAGGGGTCCACCGCGAAAACAGGTGCCGGTGCGGCAGACTGTGCCGGCTCGCTTGCCTCGGGTGCGGTCTCGTGAGAGGGTGCTTCTTCGTTTTTTGGCTGGCAATGCCGCGCATAGCTGGCTTCATCGAACACAACACCGTCGATTTCGCGGTATTTTTCCGGATTCATTGCCAGAATACCGTTCGGTTTGGACATAACACCATACACCTCTCATTCACTAATTATAATTATATATGAAGGGAGCGCAATCCGCAACCGCAAACAAGCAAAATTTTGGCTTTACAATCCGCAGGCGGTTTTCGTATAATAGTAGGGAGAAAACAGATGCGGTGTTCCGGTCGGTTTATTATGCTGTACCATGTAAAATATTGTAGGGGCGCGCATTGCGCGTCCGTTTTATCCGGTTAGCGCAATATCAATTCTGCGGATTGGATTAAACAACTACCGTGAGGCACCCGCCCTACGGTAAAAGTTAGATAAATGTCATTTGTATATAGAATGGGAGAAATTATGGATTTTTTATCAGTAGAGCAGTCGGTCTGGCGCCGATTGCAGCAGGAAACGCGCCCGATCGCACTGTACGGCATGGGCGACGGCGCAGACAAGATACTCGCGCAGTTTGACCGTCTGGGCATTCGCGCATCCGCGGTGTTCGCGAGTGACGAATTTGCCCGCGGCAACCTGTTCCACGGGTTCTGTGTGCGCAAGCTGTCGGACACGGTAGCCGAGCTTGGCGAGGACATTGTAATCGTGATTGCGTTTGCCAGCCAGAGAGCCGAGGTGCTGCAGCTGATGTATGCGCTCGAGGACAAATACGATGTGGTGGCACCGGACGTGCCGGTGGTCGAGGGACTGCTGTTCGATGAGGATTTCGTGCGCATGCACCGGGACGAAATGCAGCGCGCGTATGATCTTCTGGCGGATGATTTGTCGCGCGCGGTTTTCCTCGACACCGTGCGCTTTAAGCTGTCCGGCAAAATGGAATACCTGCGTCACAGCGAATCCGACAAAGATGAGGTGTTTCATAATCTCCTGTGCCCGACCGCAGAGGAGCACTTCTCCGACCTCGGCGCATACAACGGCGACACCATCCGCGAGCTGCTGCACTACACGGACGGAAAATTTGCGTCCGTTACCGCACTCGAACCCGATCGCCGCAGCTTCCGCAAGCTGAATGAGTGGGCGAGTGCCAATATCACGGGCGATGTTACGCTCGTGCAGGCGGGCGCGTGGAACGAGGATACGGTCAAATGCTTCACCGATCAGGCAGGCCGTCAGTCCCGCGTAGCGGGGCAGGGCAAAGAGACGCAGATGCGTGCGCTCGACAGCGTGCTGTCCGGCCGCCCGTGCACCTATCTTAAAATGGACGTGGAGGGCGCAGAGCGCGAAGCCATCGCCGGTGCCGAGAAAACCATTCGGCAGTACGCACCCAAGCTGAATATTGCTGCCTATCACCGCAGTGAGGATTTCTTTCAGCTGCCGCTGCTCATCCATGCGCTGCAGCCGAGCTACCGGCTGTATCTGCGTCACCATCCTTATGTTCCGGCGTGGGATACGAATTTGTATGCCATATAAAAAACAGTGGAAATCCCGGTCGGGCCGTTGTATAATAAAGATAGATTACGGCAGGGTGTGACCTGCCGGAGAATTCATACATGAAGGAGATCATAACAATGGGCTGTTTTTACTGTGATGAGCACCATGAGGGCCGCGAAGCAATCATGTTTAAGGTTGGCGACATGAAGGCAGGTACCCTGTACCTGTTCAAGGATCAGGCACACAAGGGCCGCTGCGCACTGGCGCTCAAGAGCCATAAGAAGGAGCTGTGCGAGTGCGACGAGCAGGAGCGCAACGATTACTGTGCAGATCTGGCTGCTGCTTCCGGCGCTATTAAGAAGCTGTGGGGCTGCACCAAGATCAACCTCGGTTCGTTCGGCGACAGCAATCCGCACCTGCATTTCCACATCGTACCGAAGTACGAGGGCGGCTTTGAGTTCGGCGGCAGCTTTGCCATCACCAATCCGGAGCCGGTTATCCTGAAGGACGAGGAGTACAAGGAAATGATCGAGGCTCTCCAGAAGGAGCTTGGCCTTTAATCCTTTGGCTGCATAAGTCACAAACAGCATCGAACTTTGCGGTTCGGTGCTGTTTTTTGTCTTATATGATACTTGCGAACTGCGGGAACGTGCGGTATAATGTACAGTGATTTCGTATTGTATAAACAAAGGAGCAATGCTATGAAACGCTATCTTGCAGCGGCGATGCTGCTGCTTGCGCTGTCTGGCTGCGGCTCAAGCGGCAGCAGTACACAGCTCTATACTACCACCGAGGACTTTTTTGCGATGGACACCTACATGTCGGTCGATGTGTCAAGCGAAAAGAGCGAAAGCGCGGCTGAGGACATGGCTGTCAAGATCGAGCAGCGCGTCAATCAGCTGGACGCGGCGCTCTCGCGCACGCAGCAGGCGGGCGATCTCTACAAGCTGAACCATGCGAACGGTCAGCCGACCGAGGTGAGCGATGACACCTACACCGCGCTTGAGAAAGCGCTCGAGTACGCCGAGATGACAAACGGTGCGTTTGACCCGACGATGGCGCCGCTGACCGACCTCTGGGGCATCGGCACGGACAACGCGCGTGTGCCCGCGCAGAGCGAGATTGATGAAGCGCTGACGCATGTCGGCTATCAGAACGTCAAGCTGCTCGGCAACAATCAGGTGCAGCTGCTGAACGGCGCACAGGTCGATCTGGGCGGCATCGGCAAGGGCTACGCAGGCGACATCGTGCACGAAATGGCGGAGAGCGATACCTCGGATCAGTGGCACGTTCTGGCGCGGCTAAGCGGCAATGTCGAGATGTACGGCGGCAAAACCGCAGACAGCGGCACGGACAACTGGAATATCGGCATTGCCGATCCGGACGACAACACGGACTCGATTGCGGTGGTGTCGCTGCGTGACGGCTCGGTTGTTACCTCGGGCGATTACGAGCGCTTTTTTGAGCAGGACGGCAAACGCTACCACCACATTTTTGACCCCGCAACAGGGTATCCGGCGGACAGCGGCCTGCGCGGCGTGACCGTCATTGATCCCTGCTCGACCAAGGCGGATGCGCTGACAACGGCGCTGTTCGTCATGGGTCTGGATAAGGGCATGAAATTCTGCGAGGAGAACGAGATTGCGGCCGTGTTCATCACCTCGGACAAGCAGGTGTACACCACATCCAAGACAGGGGACTGCACGTTTGAGTTCCTCGGCGAGAAAAAAGGATACACCTATGCGGAATAAGCTGAAATTCGGTGATTTCGTCATCATCGGCGTGGTTCTGGTGATGGCAGGCGCACTGGCGGCAGTGCTGACATTTCACAGCTCCGGCGACAAACTGTACGCTGAGATCTGGCAGAACGATACGCTCATCGAGCGGGTACAGCTGACCGACGCGACCGACCGCACGATCAAGCTGGACGGCAACACCATTGTGCTCTCGGGCAAAACAGCGAAAATGGCGGACGCGGACTGTCGGGATCAGGTGTGCGTGCGCACCGGTACACTTACCCATGCCGGACAGGCGGCGGTCTGTCTGCCGCATCGCGTGGTGCTCAAGCTGGTCGGCGTGAATGACACCGGCATCGACGCTGTGGTATCGTAAGGGGTGCAGCACATGAAAAATGCAAAACGATTGACGCTCTGCGGTATGCTGGCGGCGGTGGCTGTCGTGCTCTCACTGGTCGAGCGCATGTTCCCGCTGGATGCCATCGTGCCCGTGCCCGGCGTCAAATTAGGGCTGGCGAATGTGGTGACGCTGTTTGCGCTCACGCGGCTGAGCGCGAGAGACGCATTCGCCATCGTGGTAACGCGCGTTGCCATTTCCTCGCTGCTGATGGGCAGCGTGTCGGCGTTCCTGTTTTCGCTGTTCGGCGGCCTGCTGTCGCTCATCGTGATGGGAATCCTGCTCAAAGCCGAAGGCAGATTCTGCTCACTGTTCGGCGTGAGCGTAGGCGGCGCCGCGGCGCATAATATCGGGCAGATGGCAGCGGCTGTGATCTGGCTGAAAAACTGGGCCGTGATCGCATATCTGCCGTTCCTGCTCGTGATGAGCGTGCCGCTCGGACTGGTGACGGGACTGACCTGCTCGGTCGTGTTACATCACCTCAAAAAAATTGATTTCGGTGCATAAATTTGAAAAAGCAGTCTCATACTAACGAAAACAGATTAGGAGGGACTGCTATGAAAAAGCTGATCGCCCTGCTGGCGGCGCTGACGATGCTGTTCGTCGGCGGCTGCGGCAGCAACAGCAAGGATAACGGCACAGACAACGGCAATGGCACCAACAACGCTGTTGATGAGCGGCACGACACCAATACGAATACCGTCGGTGATGACGTCCGCGAAGGCGTGGACGATGCAGGCAATGCCGTCGGAGACGCGATGGACGATGCCGGCAACGCCATCCGTGACGGCGCAGACGCCGTGACCGGAGATAACAATAATGCGGCGAAGCAGCCGAATACGGCGAATGGGACGAATGCTCCGGCGGAGAATCCGTAAAACAGAAACGGCATGGCGTAAGCTGTGCCGTTTCCTTTGTTTTTCTGCACCGATTCACTGGGGCACATGAGTTGCGTCAGCAATACGCCCTGTCCGGGCGGGAGTTTTTTCAGCACCGGCTGAGTGGGGTGCGCGAACTGCGTCAGCGGGTTCGCACCTAACGGGCGGCAGTTTTTTCGCTGAACCTCAGCGGGGAGTGCGCCTACCCGGCGGGGGCACAAGAGGGT
>OGXW01001699.1_pt1 | contig 16418 bp, 15 predicted proteins | sample 1576341 | NCBI WGS metagenome assembly OGXW01 (sample SAMEA3541592, study PRJEB24748) | human gut metagenome | biome: human gut; feature: human-associated habitat; material: faeces | place: China | collected 2012
AGAAAAAAGACAAGGACATTGAGTCCTTGTCTTTTTTGGCACTTTCCGTCTTTTGTTCGGGGGAGTGAATTGTGCAAAGCACAAGAGACACGTGGTTCCAAATTCACGTGTGAATTTGGGAGAAACAGTACGGTGTACTGTTTCGTAGCAAGTGGGAATAAAGTACAGCTCCCGCTCGCAAAATACGAAATTTATCTCACTTTCTCAACATTCTCCAGCGTGTAGAAATTTATTATTTGACTTTTTCTACACGCTGAGGCGATTGCTGTTTCAACAATCGCCTTATTTTTTTATAATTGAACCGAAATTAGAATGATATTTTTACAAAATAAACAAATTTCTATTGATTTTAGAGCTTTTATATGTCATTATTGAATTGAAAAGATATCAAAGGAGGAATAGATATGGACAGTGAAATGCTTGGCAGAGTCATCAGCACTGCACGAAAGCAAAAGAATTTATCACAAAAAGAGCTTGGCGATTTGCTGAACGTTTCAAACAAGGCCGTATCAAAATGGGAAAACGGCGAAGCAACACCGAGGTCAGAAACACTTATAAAGCTGTGCGATATACTTGAACTTAACAAGACTGAAATCTTAGGTTTTGAGCAGAAATACGATTCAAAAGAAATTGACAGTTTAAAAAGCGAAAACAGCAAACTGAAAAATCAAATAGAAAGCATAAACAAAAAACAGAAAAAAGCTTTAAAATATATTTTCGTCGTTGCGATTTGCTTTGTTGTTTTAGTTGTGGCAGTATCGTTTTTAATTTCAAAAAATTCCTCGCAAAACAGTAATATTGACGACATTTCGCAAAACGGTACTAAAATAGTTTTTGCCGACAATGAATTCATACCTATATATAAGGAGCTTGAATTCACATTCAATCACGAATTTGACTTTAGCGCCTGTGAGCAAAAATATGCAACATATATCACCAAAGACGGCAAAAAGAAGAAAGTGCTTATTTATTGTGACGCATATTCCGATTTTGTTATGCTCAAAGTCGGAGGTAAAAATTATTATTACGCAAATGAAAAAATCAATTATTTAAAATGCGACAAAAAATATATTGAAAATATCGAAATTGATACCGCCTCGATAATTAATAATAATTTTTACGAATATAACAGCCTGCTTTTCGGTGACGAAAATTACAGCGGCGACAAAGATTTATTAATAGATTATATCAATTCAAGCAAAAAAAACGTATCGAAAAAAATTGTTGAGCGTTATCTCGGCAATAAAACAAGAAGAGTTGTAATTTGTTTAAAATCCAATGAAGATATCGGTAACATTAATCTGACATCATTTTGCCCCGGCGAATTTTTTAAAGACGACAAAGGAAAAATTTACTTTTACGACTACAACACCTCTAACGCATACGAGGTAGGAAAGGAGCTTGGTGAAAATGTCTACAAATAGAAAAGACAATTTAAACGACATTATCAAGCGGCAGGAAGCGATTTTATCATCGCTCAAGGATGAAGCACAATCCATTGATAATGACTCGATAATCAAGCAAAACGAAAGCCTAAGCAGTGAAATCAAAGAAATTAAAGAGAAAAACTCTGTTCTTTCAAAGGAAAACGAGCAGCTAAAAGGTGACCTTTCAAATACGAGAAGTGCTCTTTTCAGAAAGCTTGCAAATGAAAAATTAAATGCCTTTACACGTGTTCAAAAAGACATTGACAAAATGTATTACAAGGGCGAGAATGCCACAAAAAGCAGGCTTGACGAATACAGCAAGGGCTGTGAAAAAAGCCTTAATGAAACAATAGCGGCAATCAACTCCCTGGCAGACTGCGAATATGATGAGATACTTAATAAATTTCTAAATTTGAAAAAAGAATTTGAGCAAAAAAGAGAAAATCTCGAAAAATATTCAAACGAGCAATTCGGCAATCTCCGCCAAACGAATAATAAAATCGGAGAAAGGCTGAAAGATGAACCGCTGAGTGACACAGAAAAAAATGCGTCGCTAAAGCAAAAAAGTCTTGAATCGTTTATCGGCTTAAACGTGCTCAGCAAGGCGGGTATTCTCCTTTTCATAATTGGTATAATCCTTGTGGGCAGATATGCTTATCTTCATATGTCTGACCTTTTCAAATGCTTGCTTATATACATTCTCGGCGGTGTACTCGTTACAATCGGCGAAATATTTTACAAAAAAGAAAAAAATGTTTTTTCAACTGCGCTGATAAGCGGCGGTGTTTCCGTTTTATATGCGGCAACTGCATCCGGATATTTTGCATTTGACATTTTTTCGGCAAGGCTTACATTTGTAATATGCATCATAGTTACAGCTGTGGCAATTCTGCTTTCAATGCAAACGAAAAATCAAATTGTTTGCACATTCGCATCCCTCGGCGGTTATCTGCCCGTAGTTGTGCTTTACTTAATCAGCTTTGGCAAAGCAGCAAGTGACAATATGTTTTTACCTGTATCAAGCGCATATTTTTGCCTGCTTGCTATAGTTGTTTTCATAATGACTTACAATAAAAAATGGTATGCGGCGCAGTTTATATCGTTTGCATTGCACGTCACGGCAGTCGGCGGTATCGGCGCTTGCGCTTGGGCGCTCAAAGACCTCGGCGGCTATTCCTATGCTCTTCCTCTTTCCGCTGTCTTTTCAATAGTATCATTCATTATTTATCTTGCAATGCCGAGCGGCAAAATCATTTTAAACAAAAATCTTGAAACAGAGGATACTGTTTTGCTTAGTTTAAACACTGTTACAGGAGCAATAAGCATAGGCGTTACGCTTTACCATTGCTTTGAGCGTATGGTGGCAAACAGAGTTGTCGGAATTGTATTTTTAGTATTTGCTTTTCTTTACATAATCCTATTTTCAAAAATCAACAAATCCGAAAATAAAAACGGCGCTTCAAAATTTGCAACGATTATATCATCGCTTAGCGCACTTGTGTTTTCAATGCTGATTGTACCGTATATGTTCGGCTTAAAATATGCGCCTATCGCTTGGGCAATAGAGGGTGCGATACTTGCAATATTCTCAATTAAAAAGAGAATTTTTATAAGCGAAATTGCAGGATTTTTCTGTATACTTCTGTCACTTGCTTTCGGAATTTACTATAATTCAACAAACGGATACTCGTCTTTATTGGCGGTTATCGTTTTCACAATAATTCTACTATCCGCTTTAAGTTACAATTTATTTGGCATAATCGCTGCAAAAGACAATGCGCCTTACAGAATTATAGAAGCAATTACTGCCATTTCCACGTTTGCTTATCTTGAATTTATTTATAATACAATCATCCACAGTCCGAGTGTTAAATATTTCAGCGAATTTACAAATGTTGCGGTGGCAATAATCTTTGCACTTATGATTGCAACAACACTTCGATTCGGTATATTCAAAAGCAAAATCACGCTCATTTTAAGCGATGTGATTGGAATTTTATTAATGCCGATTACATTTATAAGGCTCAATATTCTTGAAGAATATGACTATATAATCAATTTTTATCGGGAACAGGTAAGTGCACAATCGCCTAAAATATTCAATATAGTTTTGCTTATAGCGGTAAATATTGCAGTCGGCATATTCTTTGCAAAATGCATAAGCAGTGCGATAAACCGTCACTCCGCAAGTGCTTGGGTGTTTACATTAATGACATCAATTTGCGCTCTTGCGCTCATTACCTCAACCGTTATGGCTCAATTCGATATAGAATTTTCGAGTGCAATAATCAGCACAATTTATATTCTTGTATCAATTATACTTCTTGTTGTGGGGTTCAAGAAAAACTACACGGTTATCCGTTCAAGCGGACTTGCAATTATTCTTTGCACCTTTGCAAAGCTTTGCTTTATTGATACAAGATCGCTTGAATCAACCTGGAAAATTCTATCCTACTTCGCATTCGGAGCTATACTTATCATCATTTCATTTGTATATCAAAAATTCAGCAAAAAACTTGAAAATGAAGCGGTAAGCATTAACGACGATAATAAAAATAAATAACAAAAAAGACCTTGAAAGTCAAAAACTTTCAAGGTCTTTTTATACGTAAAATTTATATTAAATAAAAGCTATCTGCTTATTAGTCTGATGTGTAAGGGAGAAGAGCTAAATGTCTTGCTCTCTTGATAGCAGTAGTAAGCTCTCTTTGATGCTTTGCGCAAGTACCTGTTACACGGCGAGGAAGAATCTTTGATCTTTCAGATACAAATCTCTTAAGTCTTGTAACATCTTTGTAGTCGATTTCATCAACCTTTTCTACACAAAAAACGCAAACCTTCTTGCGGCCCTTACGTGGACCACCGGCTCTGTTATATGCCATAATTAGTTTCCTCCTTTAAAATGGTAAGTCGTCGTCATCATCAACGATTTCTTCAAAATCTGAATTATCAGCTGTTGAGTAGCTCGGTGCCGGCTGTGAAAAAGCAGGATTTGCACCCTGAGTTTCTGCCTTTGAGCCACAAAAAGAAACCTGATTAGCAACAACCTCTACGGATTTTCTCTTATTACCGTCACGGTCTGTGAAATTATTTGTCTGGATTGAACCCTCGACAGCAATCATTGAACCCTTGTGGAAATAACGAGAAATAAATTCAGCAGTTTGGCGCCAAGCAACTACGTCAATAAAGTCAGCCTGTCTTTCCTGTCCCTGTGACTGATAATTTCTGTCAACAGCCATCTGGAAACGAATAACCGAAAGACCGCTTGTTGTAGTCTTAAGCTCCGGCTCATAAGTTAATCTGCCCATAAGAACAACAGAATTGATCATTATAACCCCTCCTATTATTCGCCTTTAGCAACGATTAATGAACGAAGTACGCCGTCTGTAATGTTGATAACACGGTCAAGCTCCTGTGGGAATGCTTCATCACTTGTGAAATCGATAACAATATAATAGCCATCGTTTTCATAGTTGATTGGGTATGCAAGCTTGCGCTTACCCCATTCCTCAACATTGCCAAGAGTGCCATGCTTTGCGATGAGATCAGTAAACTTCTGCTTTAAAACCTCAACTGCTTCTTCTCCGTTTGCAAGAGAGAAAACCATTACGATTTCATAATTTTTTAATGCCATTCTTCAGCACCTCCTTTTGGTCTTTTGGCCTGCGCATTTTGCGCAAGCAAGGATTGCTTTGTTTTCCAAAGCTGTGTTATTATATCAAAAATACATTTATATGTCAAGCATTATTTTAATATTACGGTTACAAGCGACTTAGGCTTAATAACAAGTTTTTTAACATTTTGCATTTCGCTTTTATCAAACTCATAATCCTGTGTTGTCTCAATAAACGAACATTTATCAAAAGCCTTGTCAAATTCAATCGTTCTTTTTGCTTTACTGTTATTGACCGCTATAATCACCTTTTTGCCGTCTGCTCTTTCAAATGCAAAAACCGAAAAGCCACGAGAAGTATTAAAGCCGATATCAAGGCTTTTCGAACCTTTAGGAATACATTTTGAGAAATGAGCCATTGCATAGTAACGCTTTGCAACATAATAATCGGAAAAATCGTCCTTAGCAACTATAAAACCGTCACTAAAGCATTTGCCGTCACGCACAGCGTTATCCCATTGATTGGCGCAAACCCATGCGCTCCAGCTGTCTACTCCCGTATAAATCAAATCCTCACCGATAATGCGTGCCATAATCAGAGCCGACTCAATAGATTTTGTATCATTCTTGCAGGGAAGTTCACACCATTCACTCATATCAAAACGTGGGGTTTTAATATTTTCCTTTGCCCATTTGCCAAATTCAGCCTTTTCTGAAACGTTGTCGTCAGAGCCGTAGGAATGATAAGCAAATACGTCAAGATATTTCATAATAAGCTCATTTGATGATAAAAGCTTATAATATTCTTTTGTGTGGTCCTTAATGTTACCGCTTTCCGGCCCATATAACTTAAGTGAGGAATTGCGCTTTTCAAGTTCTTTTGCAAACGCTAAAAAGCAATCGTAAACCTCTTGCGACTCATAATGGCATCCTTCCTGCCAGACACTCGTACCGCCCCATTTCCATTGTGGCTCATTAATCGGGCTGATATATTTAACGGGATATCCCTCGGCTGAAAAATGCTCTGCAATATCAATAAAATATTTTGCAAAAGCTTCGTATTTTAACTTATCAAGATTTGAAAAATGCTCCGTAAATCCTCCGCTCGTCTGCCCTGTTACCGTTTGGGTAAAATGCGGAGAATTGGCAAAAAATATAAGTGTGTCAATATTGCCGAGCGATAAGCATTTTTTCATCATATTGACGGCATATTTATCCTTTGAATAATCAAATGAGCCGTCCTTGTTCATAAAGCTTTCAATATATCTCCAAGGATTTTCAATTCTCAAATTATCCTTTTCATATCCGCCGCCGATGTTAAAACGGTAAATATTCATTCTAAGTCCGTCATCGCCGTAAAGAAGATTTGCAAGTTCGTGTGCTGTTTTTTCGTTCTTTACCTGAGGTGACCACCAGCAAGCAGAGCCGCCGAAACCTTTAACCGTTTTTATAACTTTAGCATTTTCAAGATTAATTCTCATATCTTAACCCTTTATCATATGTTCAAGCTTTTCTATATCACGTGAGAAGCGGCGCTGGCTTACAAGAACAACTATTTCATCGCCTTCTTTAATAACCGTATCGCCCTTAGGCGTGATTGACACACCGTTGCGTTCAACGCTTACAACAACGCAGTGCTTTCCCCAGTCAACATCCATAATTTTCTTTTTTGCAACAGGACTGCCGACGGGAATAGTATACGTTTCAAGCACTTTTTCATCAGTTTCAAAGAAGCTCGGCTTTTTGTGGTCGGTGCTGACAATTTTTTCAAAAAGGTATTCATAAAACGGAGTAACACCTATAAAATTAGCGGTTGCATAGCTTATTAAGCTTACTACTGCAAGCGGGAGAATATTATTCATATTACCCGTAAGCTCAAAAACAAGAACAATGCCTGTAATCGGGCTTCTGACAATAGATGCAAAAAGGCCTGCCATACCGATTACAACAAATTCCTCCCACATAGCAGGAGTGATTGCGCTAAACGAATTAACACTGACTGTTCCGAATATCGCACCCATATATGCGCCCAAAATACAAAGGGGATAAAGAGTACCGCCCGGCGCACCGCTTGCAAAACAGATTGCCCCAAACAAAAATTTAGTTGTCAAAAGAACAATCAAATATGTAAGCGACGGATTTTCTTTAAGAAGAATAACCTCCATACTGTGGCCGCCGCAAAGAATTTGCGGCATAACAAGACCGATTACACCGCTGAATACAAATATAATCGGCAGTTTAATATAATTCGGAATTTTAATCTTTTTATATAAATCCTGAGCCTTGCCCATACAAACGTTATAAGCACAGCCGCAAAGACCGAGGAAAAAGCCCATTATTATTAAAAGCCAATAATATTTAAGCGGAAAATTCACCGTATCATAATTAAACACCGTGTTTTGACCGAAAAAAAGCTTGGAAATATAATCGGCAGTTATTGATGAAACAATGCCCATACAAAGCAAACTCTTATCAAAAGTATGATGGATTTCCTCAAGCACAAACATTGTGCCTGCCAACGGAGCGTTGAATGCAGCCGCCATACCTGCGCCTGCGCCGCAGCTAATCATACGAAGTTCAGTAGTTTTATCAGCTTTGGTAAATCTTGCGACGCCCTTTGCCGCCATACCGCCGAGTTGAACGCTCGGTCCCTCTCTGCCGAGGGAAAGACCTGAAAAAACAGAAGCCGTACCGCCAAAAAGCTTAACAAGTATTACTCTCCACCAACTTGGATTGATATAGCCCTTGATTTCTCCGTTTACTTGCGGAATACCGGAACCGCCGCCTTGCACTTCCCATTTAACAAGCATTGAAACAAGAAAACCGATAAGAGCAAGAATAACAAACCAAACGGCAACCTTACCCGGATTACCCTTGACAAAGTCTATTATTTTCATCAAATATTTTTCTGCAAAAGAAAGCAAAAACCTATATAATACGGCAATAAGGCCGGACGCAATGCCGACCTCTAAGCCACGAACTAAAAGATAAAAACTTTCTTTTCTGCGAAATTCAATTTTTCTAAATGTAGATTTATCTTTATTTCTCATAATATCAATATTTCTTCAATTGTTCCTCGTTTACATTTTCAAGGAATTCATCGTATGTTCCCATTCTGTCAATAACTCTGTTGCCTGAAATTTCAATAATTCTGTCAGCAACGGTCTGCACAAACTGATGGTCGTGAGAGGTGAACAAAATAGTTTCAGGATAACGGATAAGTCCGTCATTAAGAGCGGTGATTGATTCAAGGTCAAGATGGTTGGTAGGCTCATCAAGAATAAGCACATTCGCACCCGAAAGCATCATTTTGCAAAGCATACAACGCACACGCTCACCGCCTGAAAGAACGTTTGCCATTTTAAGTGCTTCCTCACCGGAGAAAAGCATTCTGCCGAGCCAACCTCTGATGTCAGCCTCAAGAGTATAAGTTGTATATTGCCTGAGCCAATCAACAAGAGTAAGCTCAACACCGTCAAAATATTTACTGTTGTCGCTTGGAAAATAGCTTTGAGATGTGGTAACGCCCCACTTAAAGCTGCCCTCGTCAGGCTCTAATTCGCCCATAATAATTTTGAAAAGAGTAGTTTTTGCCACAACGTCAGAGCCGACAAAAGCAACCTTTTCCCTTGGGTGAATAACAAACGATACATCGTCAAGCACCTTTCTGTCACCTATTGTCTTTGTCAAATGGTCAACTCTCAAAAGGTCATTGCCGCATTCTCTGTCAGGTTTAAAATCAACATACGGAAAACGTCTGCTTGAAACAGGCATATCAATCATTTCAAGAGCGTCAAGCTGCTTTTTACGGCTTGTTGCCTGCTTTGACTTAGCGGCATTTGCAGAGAAACGGGCAATAAATTCTTGAAGTTCTTTAATTTTCTGCTCGTTCTTTTTATTTTGGTCTCTTGCCTGACGCTGACGCATCTGTGTATATTCATACCAGAAGTCGTAGTTACCTGTATAAAGCTGAATTTTTCCGAAGTCAACATCGCAAATATGCGTACAAACTTTGTTTAAGAAATGACGGTCATGGGATACAACAATAACGGTATTTTCAAAATCCATAAGGAAATTTTCAAGCCAACGAATAGCCGAAAGGTCAAGGTGGTTGGTAGGCTCGTCAAGAAGAAGGATATCGGGATTGCCGAAAAGCGCCTGAGCAAGAAGAACCTTAACCTTCATATCTGACGGAAGTTCCGCCATTTTCATATAATGGTATTCGTCGGGAACACCGAGTTTATTGAGCATAAATGCAGCATCACTTTCAGCATTCCAGCCGTCCATATCTGCAAATTCAGCCTCAAGCTCGCCTGCCTTAATGCCGTCCTCCTCGCTGAAATCTTCTTTCATATAAAGAGCATCCTTTTCCTCCATAACCTCAATAAGACGTGGGTTACCCATAAGAACAGTCCTGATTACTTCATATTCATCATAAGCAAAATGGTCCTGCTTTAATACGGAAAGTCTTTCGCCGGGAGTAATGAACACCTCACCCTTTTGAGGGTCAAGTTCACCTGAAAGTACCTTTAAAAACGTTGATTTACCCGCACCGTTTGCGCCGATAATACCATAGCAATTTCCTGCCGAAAAAGTAACGTTTACTCTTTCAAATAAAACACGACCGCCGAACTGAACGGTGACGTTATTTGCCTGAATCATTATTTTTCCTCCAACATAACAGTTAATTTTAACAAAATTTTAAATGCTTAAATTTTCACGGATATATAATACTACATAAAATATATAAATACAAGTATTATTTATTTTAACATTGATTTTATATAAAAAGTAAAGTATAATATATTGTAATTTGAAATGAGAGGTATAAAAATATGGATATCAAAATTTCCCCTTCAATGCTTGCAAGTGATTTTGCAAATCTTGAAAATGAGCTTAAAAAGTGCAAAATGGGTGGTGCGGACTTAATTCATCTCGACGTTATGGACGGTCATTTCGTGCCTAACATTTCTATCGGCGCTCCTGTAATTGCGGCAATGAAAAAGGTATGCGATGTTCCTTTTGACGTGCATTTGATGATTAGCGACCCATATTTTTATATTGAAGATTTTGTTAAAGCAGGAGCCGATATAATCACGTTTCATATTGAATGTGACAGCGATATCAATAAAACGATTGATAAAATAATTGCACTTGGCTGTAAGGCTTCGCTTGCAGTTAAGCCAAATACGGATATTGAAGCAGTTTACCCTTATCTTGACAAGCTTTCAATGGTGCTTGTTATGACAGTTGAGCCTGGCTTCGGCGGTCAAAGCTTTATGGAAAGCACAATGCCTAAGATTGAAAAGTTGCGTGCAAAATGCCCTGAGCTTGACATCCAGGTTGACGGCGGAATTAATCCTGAAACAGTAAAAATCGCAGGTGCGGCAGGCGCAAATGTTATGGTTGCCGGTTCTGCCGTATTTAACAGCGAAAATCCAAAAGAAACTATCAAACTTCTTAAGCAAAATGCGAAAGCATAAAATGGCAGTGGTTTTAATTTATGAAGAAAAAGCGTTTTTATAACAACAAAAAACGGAATAGCAAATGGACTGAAAAGGAAACAGGGCGTAAAATAAGCTTTGCGGACAAATATATTGATGCCGGAAGCGGAAGCGATAAGTTTGATTTCAAGCGCCCGAAGCCAAAGAAAAAGCGTGCGGCTAAGGAAAAAACGGCTAAACTTTTCAAAAACATTGCAATAGTTATCGCCTGCTTTCTTATTATCAGCGTAGGTTACAGCGCAATGGACCTTTACATTGACCGTAACGCCATGCCTGAAACCGAGGAAAACACAGGCGAAAGTGTAAGCTTCAGCAACGTTAATCTTATGCTCAAGGGTATGAGCGTTCAGTCAATTTCGCTTGACAATTCCGTTATGCTCGACTCTGTTATCAAAAGTGCGGAAGATGAAGCATATTCCTCCGTCACATTTGATTTAAAGCGTGACGACGGCACAATAGGATATAACAGCAAGCTTGCAACAATAAGGGCTTACGGTGCTATTTCATCGCCTGCCGCCCAGCTTGAAAAATCTGTTGCAAAACTTAATCAGGCAGACATTATCCCTATCGGCAGAATTTCGTGCTACAAGGATAATATCGTTGCCCTTTCTGACCTTGACAGCGCAATAAAAAGCGGCAAAAGTGTTTACAAAGACGCAAACGGCAACGCATATTTAGACCCCAACAATAGCACAACATATAACTATATCAAAAGTATTATCGAAGAAACAAAGGCTATGGGTATTAATGTATTTTTGCTTGATAATACAAAGCTTCCGGGTGATATCAGCGGCGACTATAATGACGGCTTTGCCGCTCTTGCCAAAAAGTTATATGCCGAATTCGGTCAAGATATAAAATTCATTGAAGCTATTGATGTAACAATTAATGACGACAGTATATCTGACGAGCCTGTTACGGATGAAAACGGCGATACTGTTTATAATACCACTTCGTCATTTGACAGCGAGGAATTCACAAGCGGATACGGCGATTCAAACGAAACAATCGGCGACGACGGCACTGTTTCCACTTCAAAAAAACGTGAGCCGCTGACGGACGAGGATGGCGATATTATTTACGGAAACGACGGTCAACCTGTTTATCCTACAAAAGAGGGTGAAACCACAGCGACCACCAAGGCAAGAATACCGCTTACAGACGAGGACGGCGACATTGTTTACGGCAACGACGGTTCGCCTGTTTATTCAACTGAGGAAAGTTCTGCAAGCGAGGTAACAACGCAAAATAGCAGTTCGCTTGAAAAGCAGATTGATAAAAAAATCAGCAAGAAATCGTCAGGCAACAAAATGTATTATATTTCAACAAACAATGCACAAAAGGTAAAGAAAATACTCGACAATAAGAAGATTACAAACTACATTATTCAAAGCACAAACTAATGCAATATAAGGTGAGAATTATGAAAAAAGCGCTTGGCAAATTTCTCTTAATTTTACTTGCAATGAGTTTTATATCAAGTTTTATACCCGCAACTGCATTTGCCAAGTCCGGTGAAGATGCAGATTTAAAAAGCATTGAAGTAAGCTGTGGCGTGCTTGACCCTGAATTTGACGGCAGCAAAACAAAATACACTCTTTATATTCCGAGTGATTTAACGCAATTAGTTATCACGCCTACGCCAAAAAGTGAAAATGCAAAAGCCAATAAAATCAATTTAACGCTTGGCACAAAGCAAGAGCCTGAAATCACCGTAAGCTGCACATGTGCAGATGACAAAAAGGAATACACCATACAAATTAAGCGTATTGATAAAACAACAAGCGAAATAGAAAAAGAAATAAGCCAAAACGGCTATGCAGTTTATGTAACCAATCAAAAATTTTATCAGAAAACAGATTTTCTTGTATGTGCATGTGCTGTTTTAATCGGTATTTTGATAATAACTTTGCTGTATCTTTTTACAAGAAAGAAGCTTATCAAAGCTTATGACGAAAACGAAAAGCCGTTTTATCGTATTGACTAAAAGATTTATGGAAGCGAGATGATGATATGGATATTGAAGAGCTTAACAATGAAGAAACAGCGCATGAAATCTCTGAACTTTGCGCAAAAAAAGAATTTCATAAAATCAAAAACATTCTCATTGAAATCAACCCTACCGATATAGCTGCAATATTTGAGGAACTGCCAAAGGAACAGATGCTTCTTTTATTCAGGCTTTTGCCCAAAGAGGAGGCGGCAGAAACCTTTGTTGAGCTTGACGGAGATATGCAGGAAGCGCTTATTACTGCCTTTTCAGATACGGAGCTTAAAGAGGTTATCGACGAGCTTTACCTTGATGATACCGTTGATATTATCGAGGAAATGCCTGCGACGGTTGTTAAAAGAATTCTTAAAAATACAGATTCACAAACTCGTAAATCCATAAATACGCTTCTTAAATATCCCGAAGACAGTGCCGGTTCGATTATGACACCGGAATTTGTCGACCTTAAGCGTGACAGCACCGTTGAAGACGCTTTTAAGCGCATAAGGCGAACGGGTGTTGACAAAGAAACAATTTACACCTGTTATGTTACAGACGCATCTCGTCATCTTATCGGCGTAACTACTGTTAAAGAGCTTCTTTTGCACAATTACGACGATAAAATTGAGGATTTTATGGAAACGAATATCATTTTCGTAAACACTCATGACGACAAAGAAATTGCCGCTAATCTTTTTGACAAATATAATTTTCTTGCGCTCCCTGTTGTTGATATGGAGGAAAGGCTTGTCGGAATTATCACATTCGATGACGCTATCGACGTATTGCAGGAGGAGAACACAGAGGATATCCACAAGATGAACGCCATGGTGCGTACAACTGAAAAGCCATATCTTAAAATCGGCATTTTCGAAACATTCAAATCACGTATTCCTTGGCTTCTTCTTTTGATGATCAGCGCAACGTTTACCGGTATGATTATTACCTCGTTTGAGGACAAACTGTCGGCGCTCATTGTGCTTACTGCGTTTATTCCGATGCTTATGGATACAGGCGGTAATTCAGGCGGTCAGGCAAGTGCAACAATCATTCGTGCGCTTTCTCTTAACGAAATTGATTTAAACGATATTTTTAAGGTTATTTGGAAGGAAATAAGAGTAGGCTTCGTATGCGGTTTAACTCTTTCAATAGTTAATTTCTTTAAAATTCTTCTTATTGATAAGCTTTTACTGGGAACAAAAGGCATTACATTTAAAGTTGACCTTGTAATAAGCCTTACCCTGTTTATAGAGATTATTTTTGCAAAAATTGTCGGTTGCACATTGCCGATATTTGCAAAGAAGCTTAAATTTGACCCTGCGGTTATGTCGTCACCGTTTATAACAACAATCGTAGATGCGCTTTCGCTTCTAATTTATTTCGGTCTTTCGACTGCAATTCTTCATATATAAAAAATCCCTCTGATGCAATTATCAGAGGGATTTTCATTTAAATAAAACGCATAATTTATTTTGAGTGATACGCAGTTTGCGACATAGAGGATGAAAGAAAATCCTTTATTTCGTCAATCCTGTCAATCGTCTGTTCATATCCAAGGTTATAGATATGCTGAATTTTCATAGGCTCGCTGTCAAGAGTGTGAAATTCGAGCGGAGAACGGGGAGCGAGCACAAGAACATTTCCAAGCTTTTCCTGCTCAAAAACAAATTTTCTTTGTTCGTTATACATATTTTGCCTGTTGATAACAGCTTCGGCTGTAAGCGGAAATTTATGAAGCGCTTTTCTTATGGCTTTTTCGTGACCTAACGGCTTTTTGATAAAATGCCTGTCTTGAGTCAAAACAACAACACATTTTTCGCATCCGTCCTCATACGCCTTTTTAAGCGGAATTGAGTCACAAATGCCGCCGTCATAATACATATCCTTACCTATTTGAACAGGCTTTGTCGCCATAGGAAGTGCACAGGAAGCGTGAATTATCTCACATCCTTTTCTGAAATCGGTAGGGTAAAAGTATTCGGCTTTCCCCGTTTTGGCATTGCTTGCAACCACGCAAAATTTAGTTTTACTGTTTTCAAATTCATCATAATTGAGCGGGAACATTTCATAAGAGAGTTCACCGAAAATCCACTTTGAATTAAGATATTCACCGTTTTTAAAAATAGATTTAATACCCATATATCTTTCATCGTGGGCGTAATTAACCATAATATCTCTCATTCGGTGCAAATTCTTAGCAATAAACGATACTCCGTTACAGCTTCCCGCAGAAACGCCGATAACATAAGGAAATGTAATATTATTTTCAATAAATGCGTCAGTTACACCGCTTTCATAAGCGGCACGCAATCCACCGCCCTCAAGAACCAAACCGGAACTAAACATAATTAATACTCCATTTAAAAATAATTATAAAAAAAACGACGGCTAAGGTTAAACCAAAGCCGTCAAATAAGTTAAAAATTAATTACTCAGCTTTTTTCTTCGCAGGAGCTTTCTTTGCAGCCTTCTTAGGAGCAGACTTCTTTGCAGGAGCCTTCTTTTCTTCCTTTGGCTCTTCCTTAGCTTCCTCGGCTTTTGCTTCTACGATTTCAATTTCGTTGTCACATTCAAAGAAATCATTATCGTCAAAATACTCCGGCTCCTTATGAGCAGTAAGCTTTTGAATAGCAATATAAACAGCAGCGATTACACCTGCAACAGCAACAATAGCACTGATAACTTTTAATAACTTTTTGAAATTCATAATTTTGAACCCCTTTCAAATAACTAAGTCTATTATAAATTCAAATCAATATAAAGTCAAGCATATTTAAAATATTAAACAAATGCATATTAAATTGACTTTTATTATTTAGCAGTAACAGTTTTAACCTTTGACCAATTGGAATAAACCTTCTTGCCCTTTACAATTTTGTATGTACGCACTTTTACAAAATAAGTCTTTCCTTTTCTAAGGTTCTTAACCGTTGCAGACGTGGTTTTAGCTTTTTTAACATTCTTTGATTTTGTTAAGCTTTCAAAGAAATATTTATTTGTTGAATACTTGATTTGATATCCCTTTACGCCGGAAACCTTTTTCCAAGTAATTTTAAATCCGTTTTTCTTGCCTTTCACAGATTTAATTTTGGTTTTTTTCGGCTTGTTTTTATTTGACGCCTTTTTAGTCGCCTTGGTAGTTGTTGTAGCTTTTGTGGTAGTAGTTGTATTTGCTTTACTTAACGATTTGCTGAACTCGTTTGCAATAGAGTATGCGCTTTCAACCATTTTGCTGTCGGCAGTAATTTGGCTTGCTGTAGTAGAAGTAGTTAACTGCGAAGAAACATCAGAGTCAGTTGTTGTTCTCGACGGAATTGTAATATTCGTCGGAACAGTCACGCTTATAGATGAAGTGGTTGTTGCATTCGGGTTTTTAAAATATGCGTAAAAATATCTTTGAGTCCCTTTCATATCAACCCTAAGAGGATTTGCTTCACTGTAGCGCTTATCTTTTCTCAAATCGGACAAACTTGTATACCAAGCGACAAATTCGCTGTCCTCAAGCGGCAGAGCAGTAAGAACCATTGTGTTGCTTCCTACAACTGTCTTTGTTACCATACCGTTTCCGACAGTAATGGGTACTATTTCATCTGTGCTTGAATTAATTACATCCTGAATGGAAGATAATGCAGACGCATCAATAACGTCATCAAGTCCATCTGCATTTGCGCTGACTGCCGCAGTAACCATAGTAAGTGCAAAAACAAGTGTAACAAAGATTGATAAAGCCTTTTTCATATTACTTTCCTCCTGATACTAAACATATTTTAAAACATCTAATATATCGGTAATAACCGGTACATCTTTTCTAAGGTCTTGCCCCTTAAACCAACCCCAATTCATACGAATTGCGTGCATACCGGCATCAAGCGCACCCTTAATAT
>OGXW01001705.1_pt1 | contig 16363 bp, 9 predicted proteins | sample 1576341 | NCBI WGS metagenome assembly OGXW01 (sample SAMEA3541592, study PRJEB24748) | human gut metagenome | biome: human gut; feature: human-associated habitat; material: faeces | place: China | collected 2012
TATGCCATAAAATAGGCTTTCCACCTATCTCAATCATTGGCTTTGGCTTAAACTGACTTTCCTCACTTATTCTTGTTCCGAAGCCACCGGCTAATAATACTACTTTCATTTATTCCTCCGCATTATGTATAAAACTCTCATATATGATGTAAAGTCGTTTAATGTTACTATCCCCTTTGCCTCAAAAAATATGTTTTACTTACGACAATAACTAACAACATGCTCATGTATGATGTTTAATAAATTAAATATTCATTAATTCTCTATCATATATTTAATGGTTTAATCTAGAAAATTATACGCACACAAAATATAATTGTCAAGTTGCTATACTAGTTATTAAAAATACAATAAGCATGTTACTGTTTACATGTCAACAAATCCATATAACAATAATAGTGGACAGATGAAATGAATTCTCTATCTGTCCACCATTATTACTTTATTATATTTACCTGAACCTATCTCCTCTTCTATAGCCAAACATTCTCATAACACTGCTGAATCTGAATTTCCTTCCTGAACAAAAGTCAGAATTGCCTGAATCACCATAGACTTTCCAATTGAATTTCTACCTGCAAACAATGTCAGATTGTTTAGTGTAAATTCTGAATCACAGGATACTTCAAAAGCAACTACTATCACTTTCAAAAGATACTAAGTCATCTCCCATTCTCCGCTCTCTCCCTCTGCCACTTAGCCTCATCACAATACACATCATACAATCTGTAATATATATCTGCTGCCTTAGTGTATCTTGTGCTTAAGTAATCTGCATTCTCTTTATATCTTTCTGCCATATTCTTTTCTTCTCTCCCCTGCGTAGGCGTATATATTCCACGACCATAATATATTGCATTTACATATTGATCTATCATATCTTCATCTGCATATTCTTCCAGCATCTCTCTTACAGCCTCACATGGATAATATCCATCTTCACCAGCTGGTGAATTTGCCAGAAGTCTTCCCATATGATAACTAAAGCGGTCTATCTGCCCGTTCTTTTTAAGCAGTTCCCTAAAATGTTCTATCCATTCTTTGATTTCTGTAGTATTCACTTTTCCACACTTTTCTGCCGGACAGAATTTTGCCTTTTCATATATATGATATACCGCTTCTATGTATCTGTTTTTCTCTTCATTCTCCTCTTTATTTTGCTCTTTTGGTAACATTTCAGCATTATCTGTTGTAGCAGCCTCTGATATTTTTTCATATTCTTCAATTTCTTTACTTTCCTTATTGCCTACATTCCCTTTCACTCTATACTTTTTAAACAGCAAAGATACAAGTTCTGCATAAGCCTCTGGTGATGCTTTCATACTCTTCTGAAATGCTTTCATATCATTCCACTCAAGTACACCTGAATATCTTATTTCTATAGAAGCAAGTACATTACATTTTTCATCATCATCTATATACTCATCCTGTAGGATTGAAAGTAGTTCCTTAAGGTAGTATGGCAGCTCTGATACGCTCTTTATATTTTCCATATCTTTTATTTCTATGAAATAGTCATATATCTGAGTTTTCGTAATATCCTTTTCTCTCACTGCACCATACAACATCATAAGATACACTTCAACAGTTCCATATTTCCTACATTCCTCAAGCGCCCATGTATATTTATCTGTCATATAGCCTTCTGCATTTTCCCAAAACATATGCTTGATGTGTTCTGGGGCATCATTAATCTTTGGTATATTTTTGCTCGAAAAGCATGATTCCAGTCTATATATCTGTACTATGAATTCATCATCAAGCTTTATTTTATCCTGCAATTTACTGATATGTGAATATATATCAACACCCTTAACGGCAAGTTCACGACAGTAATCTATTGCCATCTGTTTTCTAAGTTCCTGTGCTTTATACAAGATCAACAGGATGTTTTCATCATAGACATCACTAAAATAGATGCCAAGCCAGCTCCCAAGTGTTGTCCACTTTTCTTTTGCACATATGGACGCGAGCCTGGCTATACTAAAGTTTTCTTGTCTGAATTCTTCAAGCTTAGTCTTTATAAGCTGCTCTGATGCTTTTTTATTTTCTTTTCTTCTGTCATCCTCACCATAAGGTACTGGATTAAGCAAAACACCATCATTTTCCTGTATAAACAGATATTCGTATTCATATTCTGGTTCTTCTGTATGTATTTCATCAAGAAGCTTCTCATACTGTTTTATGACATTTTCCGGAAGTGCCCATTCTGCAGTATTAAAGTATCTGTTTTTATATATTTTCTTTCTCAGATGATTTTTAATATATATTCTTTCTTCATCTGACATCTGTGTCACTTCATATAACATATTATCAATCAAACTGTCCTTGTTTATATCTGGTATATCTTCCGCTATATCAAGTAATGCCTCCCAGCGCTCCGGCTTAAAGTTTGCTTCTTTTATAAGAAGCTTCGTATACTGTTTCATCGTATCTTTTAAATCTGACAGTAAAACGCTTTCCGTTGTCACGTACTCTCTATAATGTGGCTTTATTATACTTCCTATTATACTGCTGTTGCCTGACGGCAATGCTTTATATACGTGATTCCATCCATTTTTATCATATGTAAGTGCCATCTTTGCTGCACCAGCCTTTTCATCAACCGTTATGAATGCTGACAGATTAATCCAGCTGCATATCACCTTCTTTATTGAATCCTTAGGCGAATTAGACTGATACTTGTAACACATATCATCTACACGCAGCAGCCATTCAAACGCTTTTTTAGCATATTTTCTCTGGACAAGCAACGTATCAACTCCCCATAATATATCTATATATGAATTTCTTTCAAACATTATATTATCACTCTGGTTTGCAAAAAGGCTTAACAAACCTGTGGGATTACTCCACTCATTTTCAAGTCTTTTAAGAATAACTGATGGTGACAGTTCGCATAATTCTGTAAAGAATTTTGATATGTATTTCCACTGCTTCTCATCATTTACATGTGCTATTATTTCTGTAACGACAGTATCCATTATTTTCTGTGAACGCCAATTATCCTTAATGCAGCCTTTTATAAGAAGTGCGTTAAGCATGCCTTTTCTTATATTTCCTGACCAGAACAGCTTTTCCCCTTTGTATTGAGCCTCGAATTTTTCTATATATGAATATGTAAAAAGTGATTCTGTCTCAACCATTACATCTACACATACTTTTGTAAAAGTTTTCCACATTTTACTATCTGTTGATATATCAAGATATTCCCATGTATTCTGCACGCTTGCCAGATAATATTCTCTTTCGCTTCCAGTTTTCACTATGTGTACAAAAGGTTCTTCATCATATGAATATTTTCTTACCTGTTTGATGAACTCATTATATTCAAGTTTACTAAGCTCTTCTATAACTGCCTTATCACCCTCCGCATCAGTCCATTGTCCTACTAACATACAAGTAATTTTAACATTGTCTGGCAATCCGTTAATCCATTCCGGCTTTTTTAAGAATGCGCCATTAAATATTTTTCTTTTCATTGGTATATATAATCCATGTGTTTCACTCACCAATGCATCTGCTTCACTTACATCCATTCCAGCACGTACAAGCGCAAGTCTTAGTGTTGAATATGTTCTTGGGCGCAGTACTATTTCCTTATCTGAAAATGACGGCAGCCCATCTGTAAATATAAATATATTGGTATTATTTTCTATTACAACTATCTCTTCCGCATAAAACCAAGGTATATATATATTTCCCGTCTCACCTATTGCCGTTAGCTTATCCCAGTCTTCCTTACTTTTTACAACGAATATTGGACGTTTTTCTTCTGTTTTCCACAGTTCATTAACGACACAATATATCGCCTCTTCCATGCATCTGGCTCTTATATATATTTTTTCATTATTTTTTTGTTCATTAAATTTATTTATAAAATCATCATCATCTATATCAAAAAAATCTATTCCAATCTTAGGATTAACTGTTTTTCTTTTTAACTGGATATCAAGCTCATCCGTTGAATATACAGATATGCTGTTTTCTGAATATATCCTCATCTGATTACTTATATTTTCAAGCTTCTGGATAATCTGCCCACTTACTTTCTTTTGTTCTTCTCTCCAGTCACTCTGAAAGTATCTATCATATTTATCTGGTGCAGCTTCAACAAGCTCATACAACACAGCATTTAATATTCTGTCAGCATACAGATATGCTTCCTCATGAGGTATCTCGTATGCACTCATAAGATTGGTAAGTCCGTTACTAAGTCTTGATTTAAGTGTATATCCTGAATCTTTTGCAAGCTCTGCTGCCAATGCTTCCAGATTTTTTTCACATAAGATGTCAGCTATATCATCTATTATCTTATCTGCATCTGATTCATGTTCGATAAAAAATCTACTGTTGTCAACAAGCAGTTTTTTAAGTGTCTTTTTATCTTTTATTTTTCCTAAAAATTTCTTTCCAGCATCCACCAGATAATTTACCGCATTATTTTTAACTATTTCTTCAAGTAATTCGTCTACAACCATATGCTCCCTCCAACTATCCCGTTATCAGTTTATTTTTTTCTTTATATTCCTATCTTTCTATTTTCTATTTTATTATAAGTCCATCAAGGTTTATATATTTATCCTATATATTTTTTGTATTTTTTATTTATTATGTATTGACATTTTAAATCACACATTATATAGTATAACTATACTTAATTAAGTCTTGAATGTGTATTATATACTTATATTAAAGTTCTATATTACACATTTCTTATGTATCACACTGGATTCAGTACAGCATTTTATTATCAGATTTTACCCATATATACACAACAAGGCATGATTCTATATTATGATCATTTTATCATATGATGTACCTGATGTAACAACTCACTTGTTATATATTTGACCACATGTTAAAATATATATGATTTCATAGCAGAATTGCCTGTTGTTAATTTTACTTATTGAATAAATGAAGTTTTAAGGAGATTTTGCTTATGAAAATTAACGATAAAGATAATAATTATTACAACAAAAAAACTGATAACAATATAATTATTAAAAATGATAGTAGCTCCTCTACTACAACCAAACGATATAGTGATAACGTATTTTGTCTATTATATTCAGATAAGAAGAATTTACTGGATTTATACAATGCCCTGAATAACTCATCTCATACAGACACTGATAATCTTAGCATAACAACGCTAAAAGGTGGCGTGTATATGAAGTATAAGAATGATGCCTCATTTGTATTCAGCTATGAGTTATATATGTTTGAACAGCAGTCATCACTTAATTTTAATATGCCATTAAGGTTCTTACACTATGGCTCAGAAGTATACAGGAATATATTTCCTAATAATATGCTTCATAAAAGAAGTATGCTTAAGATTCCAACTCCACATTTTATTACATTTTATAATGGAAGAGAACGTATGAAAGAGCGTATTAAAATTCTTAAGCTGTCAGATATGTTTGAACATCCTACAAAGCATCCAGAGCTTGAGTTAATCGTTACGGTTATTAATCTTAATCCTGCTGAAGAGGCAACTGATATTATACATAGCACTACTGATGACAACTTTTTTGATAATAATATCAGACCAGCCATAAACGGATTATTCACGGATAACATATTAAACCGCTGCAAGTCACTCAGAGATTATATGACTTTTGTCACCAAAGTACGTAATAAAATGGATTTATCCGGTCTGGATGTCAGGACATCAGTTATCGAAGCTGTAGATGAATGTATCAAAGAGGATATTCTATCAGATTTCTTTATAAAGCATAGAGAAGAGGTGATTGATGTGAGTATATTTGAATACGATGAAGAAGGCGTTATGGAGATTCTCCGTGAAGAAGCCCGCACTGCTGGACTTGAAGAAGGACGTGCTGCTGGACTTGAGGAAGGACGTTCCGCTGGACTTAAGGAAGGACGTATAACCGCAGCTATCGATGCCATTAAAAATATCATGACAAAGCTTGGTAAATCAGCAGATGAAGCTATGGATATACTTGATATTGATGTTGATAAAAGAGAGGCTATTAAAAAAAAGCTGCAATAGTTATTTACCCGATTAAATATTAAACAATAAGTGGGGCGTAAACATTAAGAACATATTTCTTAATGCTTCGCCCCACTTATGTACTTTATCTGACAAACTCACAACTGTTATATTTTATATCTTCCTAGAACTGGTTATCTTTAAAGAATTCCCGCTTTCTTTCAATCATCTCATCTATTCTGCTGATATAATTCCTTACATCCTTGACATTCTCTATTCTCTCAATCCTTACTGAATGATTATCATCCGACTCATTATGGAAAACAACCTTGCTGCTTGCTCCAGCTCCACATGCTATTATAGTCTGTTTCTCTTCCATAATAAGTATGTTATATATACACTCCTTACCTTCCTTTGAATATCCTACATTTTCAAAGTTTCCAGCCATATTCTTCTGCCTGTACATATAATATGGTTCCATATCAAGCTTTTTTGCTGTTTCCTCTGTCATTCTTATGATCTCATCCGTATTTTTTGTTGACAGCTGCTTGTACTTATCTCTCCATATATTAAGCGCGGCTGCTCTCTTTATGGCAAGTGAATGTACCGTAAGACTTTCCGGATTCATAGCCTGTATCTCGCTAAGTGTATGCTTTACTTCGTCAACATCCTCTCCGACAAGACCAAGTATTATATCCATATTTATATTATCGAAGCCTTCTTCTCTTGCCATATTGTATACATTCTTTATCTGTTCTACAGTATGCTTCCTGCCTATCAGGTCAAGCGTTTTCTGATTCATCGTCTGTGGATTAATCGATATTCTTCCAACGTTATGCTTCTTAAGAACCTTTAGCTTATCTAAGGTTATGCTATCAGGACGACCTGCTTCTACTGTGAATTCGTGGCATCCATCTATATCAAACAGTCTTTTAAGTTCTGTTATCAGTCTGTCAAGCTGCGCTGCACTAAGCGTTGTTGGTGTACCACCACCAAAGTATACTGTATCAAGTCTTCTCCCCTTCATGGCTCCTGATACGAATTCCATTTCCTTAATAAGTGCATCAAGATAACTATCAACGTAATCTTTATAGGCTCCAAGTGCATATGATGAAAATGAACAATACAAGCATATACTTGGACAGAATGGAATTCCTATATACAGACTATAACCATTTTTATAATCTATACGATTCAATATATCCATTTCTTTTCTGGCCACATTAAGTGCAAGTTCTGCTTTCTGCTCACTTGCCTTATGCTTATCCATAAAATGTCTTTTTATCGTTTCTTCGCTTTCACCATCTTCAAGCATCATATATGCTATCTTACTTGGACGCACTCCAGTAAGATATCCCCATGGAAGTGTTTTTCCGGTCTTTTTACTAAGATACTCATACAGATATGACTTGAACTTATCATGCATCTGGCTTTTATTAAGCCCTGTAACATCTGGTACCTTTATGTCTATAATAGTATCAATAATATCCACTGATGTATATTTTGAATCGTCTTCTATACTATCTTTATGATTATCTTTTAGATTCTCTTCTGTACTGTCTTTATGATTATATTTCGGATTATTTCTTGAATTATCGCTTTCTTTATATGCTGTAACCTCTGTTCTTGGATAGAATGAGCGCACCAGCACTATGGCATCATCATAAAATCTATTATCGTCTATTTTAATATATATCATCATTATTCCTCTCTGTATACAGCTTCCCAAAAAAACACTACCTGCACACAATATTAAATATTCTGTCTAGTCTATATATACATAAAATATAAAATTTATAAATCAATTCTAAATTGATAATTCTTCATCACAGAAACGGATTATTCACTCTTTCATAACCAACACTTGTGCCTTCTCCGTGTCCCGGATATACCTTCGTATCATCAGGAAGTACCATTACTTTTTCTTTTATTGAACGCACTATTTCACTCATGCTACCTCCAGGAAAATCCGTTCTTCCAACTGAGCCACAGAATAATGTATCTCCTGAAAAAAGCACTCCTATTTCTCTTATATAATAACAGCTTCCACCTTCTGTATGTCCCGGTGTATGAAGTGCTTCTATATCAAAGCCTGCAAGTTTAAGTATTTCGCCATCTTTATGCCAAACATCTGCTTTTACTGAAAGCTTAAGCCCATATGCTTCACCAAGATTAATATGTGGCTGTTCAAGTGTATTCTTCTCATCACATGATGCATATACTTTAACATCATATTTATCTCTTACGGCATCTGCTGCCATAATATGGTCAAAATGTCCATGTGTTAACAATATTCCCTTAAGGCTGCATCCTGATTCATCTATCATTCTGCTTATCTCATCCTGGCTGTCTGCTGGATCTATAAGAACACACTCTTTAATATCCATATTACATAACAGATAGCAGTTAGTGCCTACCATTCCTAATATTCTTGAATCTATTTTATACATAACTTTTCCTTTTCTTTATATTATTATTTTTAATATTTGCCACCAATTAATGCATATAGCCAAACCCATTGCTTTGCAATTTATAAGAACCTATATATCATCGTAATATCATTATATGCTATCAAAAAGCCGTTATCAAGAATAATCCCGACAACGGCTCTAAACTGTAACATTTATATGCTATATTTTACACATTATATTTGTTATTTACATTCTCTATTGCTATATCCACCGCACACAAGCTTCTGTATTATCTGAATTCAGATAATACCTTTTCTGCCGGTACTTGTCTTTATCAGCCCGTAGCTCTCTCAATATCTGTGACGCCATCTATTTTTCTTAGCTTGTCGATAAGTCTGTTAAGCTCTTCCTTACCTGATACCACAAATCCTAAGTTAATAGTTGCAATATTCTTCTTGTTTACACGGCTGTTCATGAATCTTACATCTATGTTAGCTTCTGTAAACAATCTTGATATATCAACAATAAGACCTTTTCTGTTACCTGCAAATATGTTAATCTCGGCACTGTATTTTTCATCTTTGTTCTCTGTCTGTTCCCACTCTGCTTCTATGAGTCTTGCACGCTCACTTGCCGGGAAGTTTAGTATGTTGATACAGTCTGTTCTGTGGATTGAGATACCTCTTCCTCTTGTAACAAAGCCTACTATTTCATCACCTGGAACAGGATTACAACATCTTGAGAATCTTACAGCAACATCGTGGATTCCTTTAACAACGATTCCACCCTTGCCCTTTTTATTGTCCTTCTCCTTTTCCTTGCTTTCACTTGCTGCTATCTGTTCAAGTGCCTGCTTGTCTGTAATCTCAGACTTCTTTGTCTTTAAGTATTCTTCATTAAGCTTATTGACTATCTGCCCTTCTTTTAAAGCTCCATGTCCGACGGCAGCCATAATAGAATCCCAGTCCTTATAGCCATATTTTCTTAAGGCCTTTTCTACGAATTCAGGCTTATTTATCTCTGAAAGAACTATGCCCTTTCCCTTACAATAGTTGGATATAAGCTCCTTACCCTTTATTATATTGTCTTCCTTAAGCTCCTGCTTAAACCACTGGTTAATCTTGTTACGTGCCTGTGTGGACTTAACCATAGATAACCAGTCACGGCTTGGTCCCTTTGAGTTCTGTGAAGTTATAATCTCGATTCTGTCACCATTTTTTATCTCATAATCAATATTAACAAGCTTTCCGTTAACTCTTGCACCTACCATCTTATTGCCTACAGCACTATGAATACTGTAAGCAAAGTCTATAGGGTTAGAACCTGCTGGAAGTGTCTTTACATCTCCTGTAGGCGTAAAGCAGTATACTGAATCAGAGAACAGGTTAAGGTCATTCTTAATCGATGATAAGAATTCCTTGTTATCTGACATATCTCTCTGCCATTCAAGTATCTGTCTTAACCAGCTAAGCTTGGCTTCTTCACTCTTGTTTGTCTCACCTGTTTTGCCTTCTTTATACTTCCAGTGAGCTGCAATACCATATTCTGCTATTCTATGCATTTCATATGTTCTTATCTGTACTTCAAAAGGCTGACCATTGGATGCTATAAGCGTTGTATGAAGTGACTGATACATGTTAGGCTTAGGCATAGCTATATAATCCTTGAATCTTCCTGGAATAGGCTTGTACATCTCATGTATTACACCTAAAGCTGCATAACAGTCTTTAACTGTATCAACCTTAATACGCACTGCAAATATGTCATATATCTGATCAAGTGTCTTATTCTGGTTAACCATCTTTCGATAGATTGAGAAGAAATGCTTAACTCTTCCATCTATCTCTGCTTCTATGCCGGCATTGCTTATATGCATACCGACTTCCTTGATTATGCTCTTTATAAATGCTTCTCTGCCCGGTCTGTTGATATCAACCTGCTTTACAAGGTCATTGTAAGTATCAGGCATAAGATATTTCATGGAAAGATCATCTAATTCTACCTTAATCTTAGATATACCAAGCCTATGTGCTATAGGAGCATATATATCCATAGTCTCTCTGGACTTTTCCACCTGCTTTGCTGGTGACTGGTACTGCATTGTACGCATATTGTGAAGTCTGTCGGCAAGCTTTATAAGGATAACTCTTATATCCTTAGCCATAGCAAGAAACATTTTTCTTAAGTTTTCTGCCTGCACTTCTATCTTGTCATGCTGATAGTTAAGCTGTGTAAGCTTTGTAACACCATCTACCAAAAGTGCAACCTCATCGCCGAATTCTTTTGCCACATCTTCACTTGTCATAACAGTATCTTCAACAACATCATGTAAAAGACCAGCTATAATAGACTCTTTATCAAGCTCAAGCTCTGCTAATATAATAGCAACACAAAGTGGATGTATAATATATGGCTCACCTGACTTTCTAAACTGGCCTTCATGAGCCTTTTTTGCAACCTTATATGCACGTTCTATATCTGAAAGATCAGATGATGGATGATACATTTTAACTTTTTCTATAAGGTCATTATAAAGCTCCTCCGGGCTTGTAAAATCTGCCGGCGTATCCACTGATTTTTCTACTTCGCTTGTCTTAATATTCTTGTTTCCTGCTAATTCTATATTGCTCTCTGGCATATAATCTCTCCCCTCGTGTATCTATAATCCGGGTGTGCAATCTGTTGTTGTATTATTATATGATGTCGGGTCAAAATGTCATGGTTGATTCATTTATAATAATCAATTCATTTGACATGGTTCATTTGACATAATTGATTCATTCCTGCTTATATAACAATACTAAGACTGCCTTATTATATTTTATTTATTATTCGTGCTTATCATAAGAACACCTGCATTGAAGCGATATATTCTATATGGCAATAGCTTTCCATCTTTGCACCTGTTATACCTCAGCGTATAACTTTTCCATAAATTCTCTTGTTGCCACTGCATTTTCCGGAACAGTATTCTCAAGTGTACAATGAACATATGGCTTATATTCCTTGATCTTCTTAAGTAATAGTGGATAATTAAGTCCACCTGTTCCTGCTGCTATTGACTTAAGCTCATCATTCTCAACTACATAATCCTTGCAGTGGACTACTGCGATATCTTTTAATAACAGGTCAAATGCCTTTTCTATAATCTCATCCTGTTTATCAATGTTTCCTGTATAAAGAAGGTTAACAGGGTCAAATATAATCTGAAGGTTTGGAGAATCTATAGCATCAAGCACCTTTCTTGCCCTCTCAACTGTGTTGACTATATGCTTCCATACAGGCTCTATAGCTACTATAACGCCAAACTGTTCTGCATATTTAACTATAGGTCTTAGGTTATCTATAAAACACTGAAGTGCCTCATCTGAATGATTCGCTGGTTCATACTTGTACTCTTCATTGACAGCACCTGTCTCTGTTCCAACAACTCCACATCCAAGTATACTTGCAAATCTTATATGTGCTTTATACTTCTCGACTATCTCCTTATGCTTTTCAGGATTAGGATTGCAAAGGTTAAGATAGCATCCAAGAACTGCCACATCAACCTTATTCTCTGCACACAACTCCTTAATATACATAGCAAGTCCAGGTGTCATAGTCTCAACTCCCGGCTTAAACTCTTTTATAGACTTCGAAAGTGCTATATGCATACAATGAAATCCCTGCTTGTGTATGTTAGGGATAAGTTCATCAAGTGGTGCATATGCAACATCATGTGCTCTGATACCTATTCTCATAATAATCCTCCATTCTTGCGTGCGAAAAATCTTATTTTCACACTAATCCTCTTTTCTACGCTCATTTATCACTAAATTTCTTTTCTGTGCGTGTTTAATCTTGAATATTTTATATATCTTACTATATTCATACATCATGCTATTTAAAATCTACAGATTTATTTCAGTTTAACATATCAATGCCCAAATGTCACTTATAAGTTCAATTTAAGCTTGAATTTAAGCTTGAAATATAAGCTCTATTTAAACTTTGACCTGATACAAAAGCCCCTGTAATGATAATAATTACTCAATAATAAATAAATACTACCATTACAGAGGCTCTCTTATTTTATATCATCTATTGATATACTAGATTGTACGATTAATTATAACATGAGCAATTAGAAACTCATATCATTCTTACTTATAGCATTATAATATGTAGTCAGTGGTATAAAGCTCTGTGCAAAGCTTTTTCCTGAATCACCCTTACATATAACTGCATCGTCTGTTATTGTCTTTATACCTACTGCTCCACCAGATGCTTCATTTATGGTTTTTCTGAATGTTTTAAGTCCGTACTTCAAATATGAGGCATCTCCTGTAAGCTCATAAGCTATCGCAAGTGACTCAAGCAGAAGTGTGTTGTTACCATTTCTTGCAAGACTAGGAAGTTCCTTATAGTAGAACAGTCCGTTATCCATATAGCAGTTCTCTACAAGATCATCCACCGCATGTATTAACATCTGTTTTACATCCTCTCTTGGGAATACTCTGTAGTATCTCATAACACTTCCGACTGCAACTGATATCATGAAACCTACTCTTATTGCTGTATTATCTGTGTATGGTGATAACCAGTCTCCATATTCTTCTTCCCATTTCTTGAAGCTGTCTATGATCCAGTCGCATTTAGCAAGCCATTTCTTATCATTAGTTTCTACATAAAGTGCTATAAGTGTACGAAGTGCCCAGCCTGTTTCCCTTGCATTGGCTTCACCTGGCACCTGATACATCGGAGTTTCAAGAAGTCTTAAGACATTTTCACCGATTCCAACAGCTGTCTCATATCCTCTCTCATCTCCTGTAAAATGATAATAATCAAGAAGACCTTCAACCCATTCATGTGAGCATACCATAACACCATTCTTACAATGCCCTGCTGTATGCTCCCATTGTCCACCGATTCTTAAAGGATTGCTGCTATAGTGGCATACATCAACATCCATCCAATGTTTTGCTGCTACTATCAGATAATCAAGGAATCTTCTTACTCCTGTTCTTGCATACATAAGTGCGCAGGCATGCGGATAGTCATATTCATTGTTGCTCCAGACCGGCTTTCCGCCACCTCTTCCCTGGACTGTGTAGCCCATATCTACTGTATCACCCCAGTTAAGCATACCATAGCATCTTGAATGTCCATCTGCTTTTGCCATAAGTGCTATTTCCACATCTTCATCATATTTGTCAGGAAATACATCAAGCATTGCACCAGACTCTTTAAATATCTGAGGTGCTATATATGGTCTGTCTGGCATCTGATATATAAGACTTCTGTTGTCTATCTCCCATATATGAGTTTCCGGACTATGCCAGTGTATAAGGAAGTTCTGTTCTTTTGCCATACCTGACTGCATAGTAATCTGACCTACACCTTCTGGCACAAGCATGACCGCTACACCCTCTGCGCATGACTTGATTGCCTTAGGATAATTCTGCTGTGCCTGATGCACTGTTACGCAGAAGCCATCATCAGAATCTGTATAGTCAGCCATAAATGTTCCATATAACACTTCTGCATAATGTTCATTAGCCTCTTTTATAAGATAGCTGTCATCTATCGTCTCATTTACTTCTTCACCATTCTTACCTATGATAAAGCTTGTCTTATAGTTTGAAGTGGCAACCATAGTTCTGATATCTGAAACAGGAGCCCTGTGTTCTATCATATCAAGTTCTCCTATTCCTCTTGTCATAAATATAGGTCCATTGTTATTAGAATTGTCTGTAAGAATATCCCCACATCCAGTTGAATCGTTGCCAGATGCCATATCTATATGTACAAGCTTATCTGTTATTCTGCTGTCCTTTGATTTCTTAATATAAAATACAAGTGATTTTATATTAAGTTCTTCGTCTGATGTATTGATTATTCTATATGATATGTTTACCCATGGTTTTCCTGCATAGGCTGTGATTCGTATCTCAGACTCTATATTCTTATTTTTTATACCTTTTTTATCTTCTTTATCTATAGAAGCGGTATTTCCATCTTTATCAGCCTCAACAACATTATAAGCCTTAGCTGAAAGTGTTACCTCTACAGGACCTGGCTTTACTACACGCCACTCTCCTATAGACATCTTATAATCATTTCCTTCTCTATCCTTTAGAACCGGTCCTTCAAAGTTCTCTTCGGTATATATCTTTCTTCCATCAACTAACCTTGTAAATATACTTTCAGAGTTATCAGATACATCAAACTCTAATTCACCACTGTTTACTGTATAACCTGCTTCTGTCTTCTTTACACATACTTCAGCTTTGTGTACATTTTCATCCTTTTCTATAGGATTATCATAAGACAGCTTAGAAGCTTCTACAGCTTTATCATACTCTTCACTGCTTACAGAAAGAATCACTTTTGTGCGTTTGTTAGCTGGGAGATCTGCCATAAAGCTTATAAACAGAAACTTAACACTTCCATCATCATAGCTTGATGTCACTTCAGGCTGTATAATACATTCCTTTCCATTCTGTAATACTGCTATCTCTGATATGCTTTTAAGTTCACCTTTCTTAAATGGAACTGCTACGCTGACGCATTCCTGAATCCTTGGATACCTATATAACTTATCCAGATAAATATCTAACATGCTTTATTCCTCCTTGTTATTCCACTGTGCAAACCATTTTTAACACAACAAAACTGTATTAATATGGGTTTTTACCGGTTTTTTTTCGCATTTAACTTATATCTTATTATACTCACATTAATATCTGCTAACTACTGTTAAGATTGTCCTTTTTATGATATTATACATATTAATTGACCTTTACCTGCTTTAAGTTAGCAATCAGTACTAAGCATGAAGGTAAATTTATTCACAGAAAGGACTGTACACTTTGAATTATGCTGAAATAAAATATAATGATATTGCCAATGGTCCCGGCGTAAGAACAAGTATATTTGTAAGCGGCTGCACTCATCACTGTAAGGGTTGCTTTAACGAGGTTGCATGGGATTTTAATTATGGCATGCCATTTACTGATGAAACTATTGATGAAATAATAGAATCAATGAAGCCTTCTTATATAGCAGGATTAACTCTTCTTGGTGGTGAGCCCTTCGAACCAGCTAACCAGAAAGGACTTCTTCCTTTATTAGAAAGAGTAAAACAGGTATATCCTGATAAGAATATATGGTGTTTTACAGGCTATCTGTTTGATAAAGATATTATGGAGCGTATGTATAACACATACCCAGAGACTGCAAGAATGCTGTCTTTTATCGACATATGTGTTGATGGGAAGTTTGTTGAACAACTAAAGGATATGATGTTAAAATTCAAAGGATCATCTAACCAGAGAACTATTGATGTACAGACCTCGCTTAAGGAGGGGCATGTAGTCATAGCTGATGGTTACTAAAGCTATTTATGCTAATCACAATATATAGAAATGAGGATTTATTTTTATGAAACAAAATGTAAATATTAAAAAACTTACACCTGATGCCATTATACCAACTTACGGAACTGAATACTCAGCTGGTGCAGACCTTTATTCAGGTATGACAGAAGCAGTCACTATAAAACCTGGCACAACTGAATTCATCAAAACAGGTATTGCCATGGAGATACCCGCTGGTCTTGTTGGTCTTATTTATGCAAGAAGCGGTATGGCATGCAAAAAGGGGGTTGCTCCTGCCAACAAAGTAGGTGTTATTGATTCTGACTACAGGGGAGAGATAATAGTTGCCCTACACAACCACTCTGATGCTGCTGTTACTATAGAACCAGGTGACAGAGTTGCACAGATTGTACTTGCTCCTTATATAACAGCTGCTTTTAATGAAGTGCAGGAATTAAGTGATACAGTTCGTGGAGATGGCGGATTCGGTTCTACAGGAACTAAGTAGGAATATTGTTGTTTAGCACACATTCTTAGCGTACGGACGACAGCATATATGAGGAAAGCAGGTGTTCATACATCAACGATGCCAGAAGCTTCAATTGGATATTTCTAAGACTTTTCATATA
>OGXW01001720.1_pt1 | contig 16276 bp, 24 predicted proteins | sample 1576341 | NCBI WGS metagenome assembly OGXW01 (sample SAMEA3541592, study PRJEB24748) | human gut metagenome | biome: human gut; feature: human-associated habitat; material: faeces | place: China | collected 2012
AAAATTTTTAATTGATTTTAAATTTCGATAAAACGTCCAAAAAAGACATGGAAAGTTACTACACCCCTTGTTTCCCCAAACTGACAGCACCGTTGATCATTACCACACACAACACCACCACAAATCACCAACTAATTTAATGTTATCCTAGACAAACAAGTTAAACGCATGCTATAATAAGTTTATCGAAAGGATCAAACCTTTCAGCTCCTTGAAAACTTAATCATTATAATATAAAGTTCAAAGGAGGACAATATGTCATTCTATATATATGAGTTTTACGCTAATAGTGATAAAGATGAATTTCTGGTTGATTGGTTTTCTGATGAACAAATAGCTAATATTGCTAAAGAATGCGGCTACGACTTTGTAAAATGTTACGAGTCAGTCGGAATGGGCTGTAAAGGAAAATTTCTGTATGAGAAGGAGCTAGAGGCATGCAATATATCATCAAATACTACCATAAAGAAAACGGAGTCTGGAAATTCACCGTCAAACCAACAACAGACTTCGAACTTTTCATCAACTACCTCAAAGTAATAGAACGTTGCAAGCAGTACAAGCTCTACTCCATATCCACCGACTGGGAAGGAACCATAAATGACTAGCTGGCGTGACTTCTGGATCGGAACCTTCTTCGCTTTGATTTGCCTTACCTGGTTGGCAAGTATGATCATAGCAATCGCAGCACTCTGTCAGTATTTCGGTTAAAGGAGTAATCATGAAAATCAAAGAAGCTCGTAGGTATATCGGTGAATATTATGCTAATGTCCCGAGAACCATTAAAAAAGTCCCTTATGAAGCCATTGAAAGAAAAGCTGAACACCGAAAGATTGACAGCATCCATGCAGCATACGAACTAGGCCGAAATGCAGGCCTTAACGAGGTGCTCTTCGACATTGAGAAGCGGCTTGATGCTCACAGCAAAGCAGAACGAAAGAAGCGTGTGAAGGCAGCAATCAATGTTCTCAAACAGGACGCTGAAATCGACATAGACGGGATGTTCAAGATATGAGCGACTACGCAATCTGTATCCTCGCAATCATAATCTTTTGGTCAGCCTACGCTATCTACAGAAAGGATCACAAGTGAAATACAACGTGAAAATCTACACCCCTTTTAATGGACGTACGATGGAAGATACAGACTTTTACGCCGATACCGACCATGAGGCAATCATATACGTATTAATCCTAGCGCAATTCAAAGGATACGAGGAATACGTTCTCACATTGGGCAGCGAGGACAAGGCATTCAATCTTGGGTGCACAGGCAACCGTGGAACCCGTATCAAAGTCTAAAATCCGATTTTTTCCAACACCGATACCTTATGGAGATTCTGTGAAAAGAAGGGATGCCAATTCGATCCGCTCTGATCAGGCCTAAAATTGAACATGCAGGGTTGTTAACCAAACGAAAGGATCAAGATGAAAAACATTACCCGCACTGTAACCGACTACCTTATCACCGCCTATGACCTCGCGGACGGAGAGAACGGCCCGGAAGTGTCGGTCGTGGCCCAGGCGACGGCTCTTGCCGTGTCCATGACCAAGTCCGAGGCCCGCGCGGTTCTGGCCGAGGCAATCGGCTCCAAGCTCCCGAAGGGCCTAACCATCAAGTGGGAGCCGCAGGCGACTTACACCTACGCCATGCCTCTTGAAAAGTTCATCGAGAATGCCGTCGTTATCAAGGAAGGGGAGTAAATTATGTTCAAGGAGATAAACCCCGAGGATGTTGCGCCCAACGAGATTATCGCCGTGTCCGAGGCCGACGTTTCCACCGACCTGCGTGAGTACAACGTTCGCGAGCTGGAAGCCCAGAACTTGACCGCTATCTGCACGGTCAAGGGCGACACGCCCGAGGAGAAGGCCCTGGTTTTCAACGCTGCCAACAACCCGCAGCACAAGATCAACGATTTCATCAACAAGAAGATCATGGTGAAGGACTTTTACGCGGAGACGCTGGAGCTTGTGAACGAGGAAACCGGAGAGATTGAGAAGGCTCCTCGAATCGTGCTTATCGATGACCAGGGCGAGGCATACGAATGCGTATCAGTTGGCATGTTCTCCTCCCTGAAAAAGCTGATTGCCGTGTTCGGTGCCCCCACGTGGGAGAACCCTATCCCGGTTGTCATCAAGCAGGAGAAGGTCAAGAACGGAACCATGCTCACGATGAGCGTCCAGTATTAATCCCACCTGCATATCAAGGACACAGGCCGCCTGAAACGGCGGCCTTTCCTGTAAGGAGACATTGTGAACCGCGACTTTCTTAACCTTGCATCCAAAGACTTAATGTCGGAGTTCGTCTATTCCTCGGTAGGGCGCGTTCTCAAAAAAGAGCTGTGGGGTTCGAAGCCGGTGCCCCAGTGTGTCAGCATATATGTCTACCATGAGTCTACTGATAAGTTCGAGTATATGTTCACCAAGGATGACCGGATCGATTTCAAGCGAGACACGCCCGAGGAGGTAAAGGAAGCACTTCGAGCATATTCTACTTGCAACGACTCCGAGATTATCCTTTACATGCACAGAGCAGGTGTCGAGATAGTTTCCAAGCACCGCCAACACCCATTCTAAGGAGGTGAAGCATGCAAACTAAAAACGGAGTAGTTTACGACTTATCTAACACGCCTTTCATCGGAACCTATGGGCAATACGACTTCGCATTTTCCAGCGCAACTCACTTGGTAAAGTTCAACGATAAAGTCAATATTCGCGTGCCTTGGCTGAACGACAGCTTTTCCAAGCGCTTCCATGTCACCATCGACGTGAGTATTCTAGCAGTCATCCAGCTTTATATGCAGGTTGAAACCCGAGGCTTCCGCATCTACGACAATGCGAGAGGGAGGTGTTACTTGTGCGCCGAGAATATAATATTGCATGGACTGACAGTCAGAGAAAGCGACTGAACAGCGCAGTACGCAGGTACAACAACGCGATTAGAAAAGCTGCCAAGACCAACCCGAGTGCAGCTGAATTTCTCCCACCCGAAGTCAAGTACCAGGAAGTCAAGTCCAATATAACAACCTCGCGTGCGCTAAATAACACGGTGAACCGTCTGAACCGTATCACCAAGCCCCGCGCCTTGGAGCTGGTGCGCCAGGATGACGCATCCATTACCACGCGATATGAGAGAGGCGAGTACTCGATTTTGCGCGCTGTTCGAGAGCGTGCCAAGTCCATGCGTGCGAAGAAGCTCGGCATCCAGCAGCCCAAGGGCAGGATGGGGAGCCTGGAGCAGGCTAAGCTCTCTCCTGACAAGAGACCCATAGGCTCTCTTTCCTCGAACGCCATCAGGCGCTTCATTCAGAACATGGAACGTGAGATTAATATGTCCAGCCGAGACAAGGCCAGGAGATACTACTCTAACTATATGCGTGCCATGCGAAACGTGTTCGGGGGGTTCGAGGACTACGATGAGATTATAGACCGTATCGAGGAAGTTATTTTGAACACGGCGGAAAAGGACTTAGAGCAGCTGTTTAGAGGCATAGACAAAGCCCCGGACATTGAGTATATTTACGAGCCGCAGGCCCGTGAGGACAAGTTAAAGCGGATATACGAGTATTGGACGGGTTATTATGATTGAGGATAAACTGCTCGATACCCTTTGTTGGGATGATTATCTATGGGAGGGTGCACATGTGCCTAGCTATGCCGCCGACTTCGAGACAACAACGTTCGCAGACGATTGCCGAGTATGGGCCTGGGCTGTATGCGAGGTAGGCCGCCCTGATGATCTGCAATACGGGAATTCCATCGAATCGTTCATTGACTGGTGCAAGGTTCATGCAGGTAGCCGTGTCTACTTCCACAACCTGAAGTTCGACGGCAAGTTCATCTTGTCATATATCTTGCAAAAGGGCTGGAAGTGGATACCCGTTAAAGAGGAGTGCGGTTCGCAGAAATTCACCACGCTCATATCAGACATGGGCCAGTTCTACTCGATCAAGTTGTGGTTTTCCGAGAACGCATCGATCGAGTTCTTGGATTCTCTGAAGATCATACCCCTACCCATTGTCGCAATCCCCAAGGCTTTCGGTCTCGATATCGAGAAGCTGGATCTAGACTACGTTGAATACCGGGAGGTAGGTCACGTTCTCACGCCTGATGAGAAGGAGTATATCTCCCATGACGTGCAGATAGCAGCCCAGGCACTCGATATCATGCACACCCAGGGCATGACCAAGATGACGGCAGGCTCGAACGCCTTCAAGGAGTATCAGAAGTCGGTTGGGGGCAAACGCCGTTTCCGAGACTGGTTCCCGGAACCTGACTACGACGCCGACTTGCGGGCTGGCGGCTGCTACAAGGGCGGGTTCACGGCACCCAACCCCGCTTTAGTGGGGCGTATCCACGGGGAAGGCTGCTCCTTCGACGTGAACTCGTTGTACCCAAGTGTCATGGCAGGGGTGCATGGGGAGGTGCTTCCGTACGGCACCCCTAAAGTATACGACGGGGAGTACGAGTTCGACCCGGAGTACCCTCTTTATATCCAGTACGTGGAGGCGGACTTTAGGATCAAGCCCGGGTTCATCCCGTGCTTGCAGCTCAAAGGAAATCGCATGTTCGGCACGACCGAGTATATCACCGACTCGCACGGCCCGCAGGTAATGTGCTTGACAAAAGTTGATCTGGAGATGTTGAAGAAGCACTACGATATAGGGGATATCCGCTATATCAGGGGCTACAAGTTCAAAGGATCGAAGTACCTGTTCCGCGATTACGTGGACACGTGGACGGAGGTCAAGACGAAGGCTTCGATCGAGGGCAACGAGGGCATGCGCACCATCGCGAAGTTGCTCTTGAACTCGCTCTACGGCAAGATGGCTACCAATCCGGTAAAGCAGTCGCGCGCGCCTTACCTTGAGGACGGGGTTGTTAAGTTCAGGCTGCTGCCCGAAGAGTACAAGGAAGGCGTGTACCTTCCTGTAGGCGCGTTCATCACGGCCTATGCGCGCTCGTTCACAATCTCCGCGGCCCAGGCGAACTACGACCGATGGCTGTACTCCGACACCGACTCGTGCTATTTTCTAGGCATGGAGCCACCTCAAGGATTGCGCGTGCACGAGACGGAGCTGGGAGCCTGGAAGCGAGAGCACGAGTTCGAGCGGTTCAAGGTGCTCCGTGCTAAAACCTACTGCTTCGAGGAAGGAGGAAAACTGATAATACACTGTGCGGGAATGCCTACCCGGTGCCACCAACATGTCACTATGGAGAACTTCGAGTATGGTTCGTCGTTCGAGGGAAAGTTAAAGCCGAAAGACGTGAAAGGTGGTACAATACTGGAAGATACAATGTTCACTATCCACAAATGAGGAGGTATCTATGGCAAGTCGATTCATGCCGACGCTCCGCGATTTGGCAATGGAGCCGGACGAAGATCGCCGGCTGGAGATGGCGGCCGAGATTGACCGCGATGCGGCCGACCTGGATGAGAATTGGGGCAACCGGGACGGGTACGCCGAAGTAGAGTCCGAGCGCGATCGTATCGCTGCCGAGCGCGACGAGGCTATCGTCGACCGCGACGAATGGAAGCGGCGCTATGCAGACCGCTTCTTCGGCGGCCGCGAAACCAACCGCGAAGAGGTGATGCGCAACCAGACCAACGATATTAAACGAGACGGGACGCCGCAATCGTTCCGCGAGCTGTTCGAGGCGCGAGACGCCTACGAGGACTAAGGAGTATAAACTATGCCTACCAAGCCTACTAAAGCAGAGATTGCAGCGAGCCGCAAGAGCATCGACCCGGTCGCCGTCATGAGCGCCACCCTTGCCGAGAACCCGGAGCTGGCCGAACCCCTTATTGCCCGAAGCGCGGCCAACGGAGACAACGCCGTCACGCGCGACGCGCAGGGCAATATCGTGGTCAACTCCTCCACGGATTCCATCCACATCATCGGAGACTATATTACCAATTACGAGCCTGCGGCCAACGCATTTTTGCACGCGCTGATCAACCGAATCGGCATGACCATCATTACATCCAAGCTCTACGACAATCCCTGGGAGTTCATGAAGCAGGGCTGGCTGGAGTTCGGCGAGACGATCGAGGAGATCTACGTCAACATCGCGCGCCCCTTCGGCTACTCGCCGTCGAAGGCCGAGACTGATGTTTTCAAGCGCGAGATTCCGGATGTGCGAGCTGCCTTCCATCGCATGAACTATCAGAAGTTCTACAAGGGGACGATCTCGAACGACCAGCTCCGCCAGGCGTTCTTGTCCTGGACGGGCATCTCCGACCTTATCGCCCGCATCGTGGAATCGCTCTACACGGCGGCGAACACCGACGAATACTATATGGTGAAGTACATGGTTGCCAACGCGATTGTGCGCGGCTACATCCAGCCCGTTGCTATCCCCGCAGTCACCAAGGAGAACTCCGTGGACATCGCCACCGAGTTCCAGGCCATGAGCGAGCTTCTGCGGTTCCAATCCACGAAGTACACCATGTCTGGCGTCACTACGCACACGGACTTCGAGGATCAGTACCTGATCATGGATGCCCGTTTCCGAGCTACGATGAACATGAACGTCCTGGCTACGGCTTTCAATATCGAGTACCGCGAGCTTATGGGACGCATCGTCACGGTCGATGACCTGGCAAGCCACGATTGGGAGCGCCTCACGCTGCTTTTCACCGACCCTGATACCGGCGAGGTTGACCCGAACTTCCATAAGTTCACCGAGGAAGAGGTAGCCACCCTGAACTCTTGTCCGGCAGTGCTCGTGTCCCGTACCTTCCTCCAGATTTGGGACAACTTCCGCAACATGACCGAGCAGTACAACGGCCAGGGCCTTTACTGGAACTATTGGCTGCACCTTTGGATGACGTTCTCCATCTCGCCCTTCTCCCAGGCCGTTGCATACACCTCCCAGGCGTGGAGCGTGACGGGCGTGACCGTCTCGCCTACGACGGCATCCGTCGACAAGGGCCAGGATGTGATGCTTACGGCGACCGTGGCCGGCACCGGCATCATCAACCAGAACGTAACGTGGTCGATTGCCGGCAATGCCAGCTCGGGCACCTACGTCAACGGCGGCAAGGTTCACGTGGCTGCCGACGAGACTGCGGCGACGCTTACCGTCACGGCAACGAGCGTGGGCGATCCCATGAAGGCCGGAAGCGCGACTATCACGGTCAACGACAATACGGGGGCCTAGATCTAGCCCAGTTACGGGAGGGCTTATGCCCTCCCTTTTCTTTAAGGAGGTGAAACGTGGCATTTCAGCCAAGTTCGAAGATTCATTTCGGCACGGTTCCATGGAATCCGTCGTATCGGCATGTTCGCTATTACCCTTCGCGTGACGCGCAGTACTCCTCGATCATGTCCATGTGCGGAAACGGTACCGATGACTATACTTACCAGCGCATGGATAATTCGCTCGTGGTGCCGTACAATGCCGAATCTTTGTATGGCATGAACTATTGTATGTTCCAAAACGCGAATTACGGTTCGCGCTGGTTCTACTCGTTCATACCGCGTATCGAGTACGTTAACCCTACGTCCTCTAGGCTCTATCTTCAAAGCGACGCTATGCAAACATGGTTTCCCGACTGCACCGTGAAGTCCTGCATGGTAGAGCGCGAGCACGTGAACGATGACTCTATCGGAGCGCACATCAAAGACGAAGGTATCAACCCCGGCGAGCTAAAATGCACCTACAGCGCACTTGACAATAACGACATGGATTGCTATATGGTAGTGTCCAGTGCCGTAGAACCCTTGAAGGATGGCACCTATGTGAACAACGGCGGCGACCGCTACATGGGTGTCGTGTCTGGAACGAGCCTTTCGGTGTTTCTAACAGTTGATCAGCTAAAAGGATTCATGACGGCACTATCCAACAACGGCCAGCAAGACGCCATCAGCGCGGTGTACATGGTTCCTCGAAGTGCGATTCCCAATATCGTTGCCAAGAACAACGGGTGGGGTTACTGGGTAGATGCCGCATCTCCCACGCCTTCGACCACCTTGAACTACAACCTCGGGTTCACCAACCTGGACGGATACGTGCCCAAGAACAACAAGATGTTCTGCTACCCGTTCGAGTACGCGGAAGTAACGAACTTCACGGGCCAATCCCAGCAGCTCCGCCTGGAGTTCTGCGGAACCCCGGGAACCGTGTCCTTGGAAAAGACAGGCGGCTGCGATTCCAACTCGCGCCTCTACTATATACCTGTCAACTACAACGGGGTGAACCGTTTCGTGGAAGGCTGCATCCAACTTGACCAGTACCCCACGTGCAACTGGGTATACCAGGCGTTCGCGAATGCCGTCGGCCAGTCGCAGGTGGATATCATGGGGTGGAAAACGAATTCGCTAACCGAGCTACCTTTGCTGAACGCAGGCATCGATGCAGGCCAGGCAGTCGGAAATGCAGCCCTGCGCCTGGACGTTCCCGGAATGGCGAACGCCGCCATCGACGGCGGCCGGGACTTGGTAAACACCTATGCGGCAATCTCGAAGGCGAGCCGCCAGCCGAACACGACGCGAGGCGGCACAAACTCCACGGCGGGCCTTGTCAATATCGGCTCGTACACCATGGGAATCCGCAAGTACACGTGCCGTGCCGAGATTGCACGACAGATCGATGACTTCTTCTCGGTGTACGGGTACCTCGTGTCTATCAACAAGGTGCCGAACATCACGGGCCGCACTTCGTGGAACTACGTAAAGACCAACGGCTCGGCTGTCACTGGCCGTGCCCCGTCGGATGTGCTCTCTATGATCAACGCTCTTTTTGACAGAGGCTTGACATTCTGGCATACTGATGACATTGGAAACTACGCACTGCCCAACGGCATAGTTTAGGGGGCATAAATGGATTCGCTTTACAATTGGACTCGCCTCCCGAACGGAGGGATTCCCAAAGGGCTCAAGGGTAACAAGGTACAGCAGGAGAACGACTACCTGAATCAGGATACTTACCTGGCTTACATGTGGCGTCTGTATGACCTCGCTATCAGCGTATTCGAATGGAAGAACCTCCCCGAGGGGATCAACGAACGCCAGATGGAATGGTGGCTTCTGCGCAACGGGGCCTTCGTTTTTCTCTACGATGAGGCAATCAAGGATGACCCATATCAGCGAAGCCCCGAGGGCTACGCCGTCATGCAGGTACTTCTCCAGGGCGGCTTCGATATCTACAACATTCCAAAGGAACGAACGGCGTATTCTGTTGATCCGAAGCACAACAACATCCCTTGCGATATCACCAACTCGGTGATCTGCTTCAACAATAACACGCGCACTCCAACCTTCCTAACCCTCGACCTTTACGCCAAGATGCTCTGGCAGGCAGAACGTACCGTGTACACGAACATCGCCCAGCAGAAAACGCCACGCATCGTCAAGTGCACGGAGAAGCAGCGCCTTTCGCTCCAGAACCTCTTCGCCCAGGTAGACGGGTTCATGCCAGTGTGCTGGGCAGATAAGGACTTGGACTTGACCGGTGTAGAGGTGCTCGATACGGTGTCTCCGTACGTGGCAGACCAAGTGCAGATTGTCAAGCACCAAATCTGGAATGAGGCCTTGACCTTCCTCGGCATCGAGAACACCAACTCCGACAAGAAGGAGCGCATGGTGTCCGATGAGGTTCTGAACAACATGGGCGACGTGGAGGCCCAGCGGTTCACGCGCCTAAATGCCCGCAAGCAGTTCTGCAAGGAGGTAAACGAGCTGTTCGGCCTTGACATAGACGTAGAGTTTCGGACGGGCACCTATATCAAGGGAGCTGGCGACGAGCTGGAGGAGACGGGAGGCATGGAGACTTCTGACGATGAAAGCGAGTCGGGACAGTCGCTTTGGAAGCGTGTCAAGAATGCATTGAAGGGAGGGAAGTAAAATGAGCAAGTACACGACAGAACTTAGGTTCATCGTAGAGCAGGGGTTGCAATCCCGGCTGGCTGACAACATCGAGGCTAATTGGCCTCTGATCTACTCGGATATCGGGCTTGATGATTATCCGATTTTCCAGGAAGGCTACCGCGAAACGCTCAATAACAAGATCATCCGCCACTACTACACGCGCGAGATTGGCGCGGAAACCGTGGGCCGCTGGAAGATGTTCGTGCGTGATGCGATGTTCTTGATAATGCCCTACTACAACCAGCTCTATGAGTCGGAAGTTCTGGCCAAGAACATGGAGCCTTTGGGTGACCGGAACATTCAACGCGTGGAGAAGGCATCGGGAACGTCATCGACCGACTCCACGTCGACGTCCGACACGACAGACGTGTTCCAGGACACACCTACAAATGAGATGATCCCGGCTCAAATCAAGAATCTCCAGTACGCCACGAACGTCACCATCGACTCGGGAACAGGTACGGGGCATGCGAGCGGCACCTACGAGAACACGGTGAACCATAACGAGTCGGGGTACATGCGCCCCCAGGCAGAGCTTCTGCGCATTTACCGTGAAACTTTTCTGAACATTGACAACGACATAGTACACGATCTAGAATTAGCCCAATGTTTCATGACGATATGGTAAGGAGGGCAATATGTTGTGCGGGTTCCCGTCTAATCGAGTTCTTCCATCTGCATATGCAGATGAAATTTCGTATTACGAACAACTAAATAATTTATGCAAAAAAATAAATGAGGTGATTGAAGAATTTAATAGTCTAACTGATACTTATGTCACCATAGATTTTTTTACAACATCTCAAAATAACCAAGATAAAGATTGGGGGGATAAATTAGCAAATAATATTTCTATCGTTTTAAATGAATTAAATTCAGAAGTTAATAGGTTGGAAGAGTTAATTAAAAAGGCGACAGTTGGAAAGGTTATAGTATTTGATCCTACTTACGGAATAAAAAATAGGCCAATTGAACAAGTAATCAGAAACATATATGGTTGGTTGCGATATTATGCTGACTATGCTGGAACCATTGACAACCTGCAACTATCAGTTACCGTCAGAGACGGATATAATCTTACAGCGAAAGTATTTGATTTGTATAATATGCTATATTATAGCAAAGAAACTTTGCCAAACCCCGACCCGTGTGTTAATAATTACGTAATGAAAAATGATATATTGGCATGGTATTTTGAACATGGAGGCGAAAAGGAATGAGTAGCACAAATCACACTGAAAACTTTAATTTTCCGCAGTGGGTAGGGAGCGATTATCCATCGTTTATTAACGACCTGAACCCAGCTTTTCTTACGATTGATACAAAGATAAAGAGCAATGAAACTAATGTTGACACTGCACAGAATGCGGCTGAAAGTGCACAAAAGGCGGCGAAAGCCGCACAACAGGCGGCGGAAGCCGCACAGACGGCGGCTAAATCAAGTGTTGATCTTTTGGTTGCAATGGGTATTACCAACAAAGAAACAGCAGTTGCATTTGCCGGTAAAGTTAATAATGCAATACCTAAAAATAATGTTCTGGCCGAATATTTTGATCATAAGGAGAAATAATGAGCTATTCAGAGGAGACACCCAATTACAAACTTCCCCTTTATCTAGCTGATGATCGCCCGTCGTATTTGGGCGACTGGAATGAAACTATGAATAAAATAGACTCCACAATGAAAAGTAACGAAAGCTCTAGCAACAATAACGAAGTAGCAATTGCTAACCTTAAGGAGTATGTTGATAACAATACAACAACCCTTAACGGTAGAATGGACGGAATTGAAGCCGACGTTACTAAAATTGAAGCCGACGTTACTAATAAACTTAATAATGTCTATACTAAAACTCAATCTGACGAACGTTTTGTTAAAGTAAAGAGTGTGAAAAACGTAGTAATCATTGGCGATAGTTATTGCACTGATGATAACGGCAGAACGTCTATCCCAACGCAAATGAAAACATTTGCGTCAGATTGGAACATTCTAAATTACTCTGTAAGTGGTACAGGGTTTGTTTCAACGAATGGAACCACCAATTTTAACGTGCAAATTAATAACGCAAAAGCCGGTGTAGGTAATACCGCCGATATTGATTATGTGTTGATTATAGGCGGGCGAAATGATATTCAATCTGCGTCAACAATTAAATCTGCCGCAATTACGGCTATTAAAAATGCTGTAGATTCCTTTGTAAATGCTAAAGTGTGTGTATTTCCCTGTCTATGGCACTGGACTCATCCTATATATTCGCTGATGGAAGCTAATGTGGCTATCTCTGACGCAGCTAAAGAGAACAAGTGTTTCTGTGCTAAGGGTTGTTACACCTGGGGAATTGGAGATGAATCTGTCTATTATATTGGTGGATCGGATATTCACCCTAATCCAGCTGGATCTTTGTTTATGGCGCATATAATTTATAACGCTGTCAAATATGATAATGCTGATACTTTTAGGGATCGAAATGAAATTCATGGAAATTTGCAATATTCCATGATAAACGGTGCAATTTACTTGCAAGGAGCGCATGGTTTTAATGTGAGCGACAGTAACCTGATAGATACGGTGCCTTCGTGGGTAATTCCCGTCGGAAAAAACGTATACTTTGGTGTTGTCTATTCCTTGGACGATGGAAAAGCAAATGGAGTTCAAATTGAGCCAAACGGAAGAATGAAAAAGTATCAGGGAGATTCGCCATCCGGCTCTCTAGGGTTGTGCTTCAATCACTGTTTGCCGATAACTATTTAATATGGCTGACGAACCTACAGGCGGAGGAAACCCCAACTTCTGGACAACGTTCAAAGGCCGGTACACGCTCGTACCGGCCGCCTCGGCCACCTTCGACAAAGACGTTGTCATGCTTAGCTGCACGAACGATGTGCAGATCATCGGCGATTGCGATCTGGCGGCTTACACCGCCGGGTCGGCAGTGGCCACCCTTCCCGAGGAATGCAGGCCAGGCAAAGTAGTGAAGGTGCCTGTGGTTGCCAACGACGGAACCGAGGATAGGATTGCCGTGCTCACTGTGAACTTGGACGGCACGATCACGCTTCCCTTCGACTATGCAACAGGGCACGTGTACTTCTCCGGAATGAATTTCAACATAAGCGACCAATGGTACTAAGAAGGGGATTAAGATGAATGTTAACGATATTGTCACTCTTATTGGTAGTCTGGGCTTCCCTATCGTTGCTTGCGTGGGCATGTTTTACCTCTACAATCGTACTCTTAAAGACTTTACATCTACTCTTGGAGACATTGTTACGCAGATTAAGGAGTTGCGTGAGGATATCCGGGAGCTTGTGAACGGAGACAAGAATGCTTAGGGGAATCGACATATCGAGCCACCAGGGAGATATCGACCTGGCTCCTCTTGCAATAGACTTCGTTATCATCAAGGCCACGGAAGGCACTGGCTACGTGAACCCCTATTGCGCACCTAAGGTTCAGCAGGCTAAGAACCTGGGACTGTGTTGGGGATTTTACCACTTCGCGGGCACACGAGGAGCGGTAGAGGAAGCGACTTACTCCATCAACAACTGCATCGGTTTCTTCTCCGAAGGCATCCCCGTGCTTGACTGGGAGGGCGAGCAGTCGGTGGAATGGGTCAATACTTTCGTTCGCACTGTTCACGACCAAACCGGCATCTGGCCCTGGATTTACGCTAACCCTTGGCGCTTCAACCAAGGAGGCGTGGAACCCAACTGCGCCCGGTGGGTGGCACAGTATCCGAATGTGATCAGGCCCACTCTTGACTACGATCCGGGAGAGCCGCCTGCAACGGACGGGCTGGTGGCCTGCTGGCAGTACGCGAGCGACGGAAACGTGTCCGGATACGACGGCAACCTGGACGTTAACCACTTCTTCGGGGATAGGGCCGCATGGAAAAAGTACGCCGGAGATGTTTACGCGGGCGAACAATTGTCGACCCTGGAAAACAACGAATACAAGGTGACAATTGAACGTAAGTGAGGTATACTGTACTTGCGCCGCAAGGTAAGTTGGTTTCTCGCTTGGTGGGGCATCCCGTGAAAAGGACACCCGGCGATACGGAGAAGCGCCCGCTCCGTTCCTCCCCTTTCGGTTAGCACCCTTATGCGAGGGCCGCCGTCTTGCATGGCATGATCGGCGGCCTGTCGCATACAATGTCAAGCATAAGGAGGAGACTATTTCTAAGTATTGGGACATACCGAGAACGGCTTCGCATAACTGCCTGTTCAACTTCATCCTCGGCATCCGAGGAGCCGGCAAAACCTACGGTCTTTTGAAGTATTTGATCGAGCGCAATATCAAGTACGGGTACAACTTCCTTTACCTTCGCCGAAGCGAAGAGGAGCTGAAAACCCTTACCACCTCCAAGCAAGGACGCCTCTTCAACCACGTGCAAGTAGAGTTCGAGGGCCACGCTCTTTGGACGGAAGCGAACGTGCTCCACATGGACAAAGAAGTCATAGGCTATGCCCAAGCTCTGTCGACTGCCCGAAAGATGAAGTCAGACGCAGTTATCAACGTACGCGATATCGTTTTCGACGAATTTATCATTGACACGACCACCTCGCAGCAGCGCTATATTGCAGACGAGGTAACAGCCTTCTTCGAGCTGTACGAGTCGGTAGCTCGTCCTGGCGCTCGTGACTACGACGTACGCTGCTGGTTTCTTGGAAACGCCATCTCGCAGACTAATCCCTACTTCGACTACCTGGATTTGTCGATGCCTTTCAAATCTGACATTTGGAAGCGCGACGATATTCTGGTACAGCTCGTGGCACCTCCGGAGCTTATCAAGGCGAAAAAGAACACGCGGTTCTACAAGGCGCTTGGAGACTGCGCGTATACAGCTTACGCGACCGAGAACAAGTTTCTGCGTGACCGTGATACGTTTATCACCAAAAAGAGCAAGGACGCTGAATACCAGTTCACTTTCATCTACTACGATGACTTGATCGGTGTTTGGAGGGACTACAGAAACGGCTGCTATATACTTAGCGAGAGCGTTGACAAACAGTGTCGAACGGTGTATGCGGCTACTACAGAAACACATGAGCCGAACTCGCTGTTGCTTAAAGGGTTCAAGAGTTCGAGGAACTTGAAGGACTTGAAGAAGGCTTATGACATGGGTTCTGTTTACTATGAGTCTCAATCGTTGGCGGCTAAGTTTCGGGACATTGTTAGGATGGGGCTGTAAATGGCTGAACTCGTTATCATAAACGCCCGCCGCAAGAACCAGGCGGAAAACGCCTATATTGGAACCATAGGGCAAGACGGATATATCTACTTCAATGATGACATGTTCTACAGATTCAAGACGGAGGGGACATGGGAGCAAAACCTTTATGTCTTGAACAGGTGGAGGCATTCTTGGACTAGGTGCCAGATATTCGAGAAGCTGTCGGCGGTGAACCTGAACAACGGAGGCGGGTCGACCGCCCCTGGAGGCTCTGGCGTCGAAGGAGCCGTGCAATGGGCAATCTCGATTGCAGATGACCCGTCCCACGGCTACGATCAGCCGACACGAGACGGAGGCGTGGACTTCGACTGCTCATCGCTTGTATCTTGGGCGTTTAGGGAGAATGGATTCGAGGTGCCTTGGCCCTCTCCTTCGACCTACACCATGCGATCAATCTTCCAGGGACTTGGATTCCAATGGATTCCTGGCAACCCAAGCGCCGACCAGCTTGTGCGCGGGGATATCGTGCTTTTCGAGGGCTCGCAGCTTCAAGGCACGGGGCACACGGAGATTTATATCGGGCAGCAGCAGCTTGTGGGAGCGCATATCAACGAATTTGGCGGGATTGCGTATGGACAACCGGGGGATCAGACAGGCAACGAGATATCGGTTGGCGCTTACTATCGGGGGAGCTGGAATGGGGCTTTGAGATGGAATGGGTAATTGGGATTATGGTTATGGCGTTGGTTGTTGGTGGGAGGGATGAATGATGGAAGGATTCTTGAGTGGGGTTTGGTTCGGTATTCTGATCTGTTTGTGCATCGAGTGCATGATTGTTGGATTGTGGTGGATGATCAACGATAGGTGGAAATAATGGAAAAGAACGATTTGTATGACGTGGCCGAGGACTTTATCTGGTTTAGGTTCAAGTGGGGTCTGATCGTTTTGGCAAGTATTACCGGAACGGTAGCAATTGGATTATTCTTGCTATGGATAAGCGGGAACTTGCCTTGGTAAATGTTACTGGAATAATCCCAATTAACATACGTTCGGTTGGTATGTTAATTGGGTTATATGTCCTGAAAGGAGAATAATGAAATTGCACGAAGAGCAGATTACAGCGTTGGTGATTTGCGTTGTGATCATTGGGTGTTTTATAATTGCACGGTATATGTGGTTGTAGAGGGAGGAGGATAACGGTGTGTATATACGAACGTAGAAATGTTGTGTTGTTG
>OGXW01001721.1_pt1 | contig 16274 bp, 15 predicted proteins | sample 1576341 | NCBI WGS metagenome assembly OGXW01 (sample SAMEA3541592, study PRJEB24748) | human gut metagenome | biome: human gut; feature: human-associated habitat; material: faeces | place: China | collected 2012
GTTTTATGTATACCAAAGTATGCAATAAAAGCTGCCGGTGGCAGGTTTTATGTATTAAAAACGTGCAGGAAAAGCTGCCAAGTGGCAGATTCAGTTGGAGGCAGGTTTTCTGTACCTAAGAAATGAGAGGTAACAATATGAAAAATGGTTTAGATGTGGTTGACCAGAAGATTGTGGAATTATTGCAGGAAAATGCCAGAATATCCATAAAGGATATAGCAGCACAGGTTTTTTTATCTTCTCCTGCTGTGACATCACGAATAGAGAGGCTTGAGAAAAATGGCATTATAAATGGCTATCATGCGGAAATCAATTCTGAGGCAATCGGCTACAATGTAAAGGCTTTTATCAATCTTGATCTGGAACCGGTGCAGAAGAAGGAGTTTTATCCATTTGTGGAGAATATGCCAAATGTCATAGAGTGCAGCTGCGTGACAGGAGACTATGCCATGCTTCTGGAGGTGCAGTTTGCAAACACGGGAGAATTGGATGATTTTATCAATAAATTACAGAGGTTTGGAAAGACCAGGACACAGATTGTATTTTCCACAGCGGTTTCACATCGTGGAGCACCAATTAGTGGCTGTTCAACAACGCTTTAATGTGTTAAACTGTTACTGGTCACAGTTTATGATGTGACAGGCAAAGACTACAGTGAAAACATTTGTTAGTGAGGAGGAAATGAAATGAGTCTTAAGCTTGGATTTATCGGTTGTGGAAATATGGGAAAGGCAATGCTCTCAGGAGTGCTTGAGTCAGGAAAGTGTGCTAAGGCGGATGTGCTTGTCTCTGCCAAAACCGAGGCTACAAGAGAAAAGATAAAAAGCCAGTTTGATATAAAAGTGACCGCTGATAATAAAGAGGTGGCAGAGTTTGCGGATGTACTCTTTTTAGCTGTAAAACCTCAGTATTATGCAGAGGTTATTGACCAGATTAAAGACGTGGTAAGGGATGATACAATTGTAATATCCATTGCTCCGGGAAAAAGCCTTGAGTGGTTTGACCAGGCATTTGGAAAGCAGCTTAAGGTCATAAGAACCATGCCAAATACACCAGCAATGGTCAAGGAGGGCATGATGGGAATGTGCCCTAATGAGCTTGTGACAGACGAGGAGACAGCACTGGTAAAGGATATATGCGATGGCTTTTCTGAGACAGAGATAATCACAGAGAACCTCATGGACGTAGTAACTGCGGTTAGTGGAAGCTCACCAGCCTATGTGTTTATGTTTATCGAGGCCATGGCAGATGCAGCAGTGGCAGGAGGCATGCCAAGACAGCAGGCATATAAGTTTGCAGCCCAGGCAGTGCTGGGAAGCGCTAAGATGGTACTTGAGACAGGAAAACATCCGGGAGAGCTTAAGGACATGGTCTGCTCACCGGCAGGCACCACAATTCAGGCAGTACGTGTGCTTGAGGAAAAGGGAATGAGAAGTGCAGTCATAGAAGCCATGATGAAATGCCTTGATATTTCGAGAAATATGTAATAAAATTAAGGCATTGAGTGTAAAGGAGATTTTTCTATGAGTCAGGAAAAAGTTGACAAGTATAAGAAAGAGAAAGCAAATCGTAAGAAAACTCTTGCAAGAAATAAAGTAAAGCATGTTATCGGAGTATGTTTTGGATGGGTAGTGCTTGCGTTAGTAGTGGGCTGGGCAGGCTACTCAGGATACAATTATTATGAGGACAAAAAGCCGGCAGAGACATACCACTGTGATACAACAGCCATTGATGACTATCTTTCAGGACTTAAACAAGAGTAGGAATAAGCTTTGACAAAAGAGATATATTTGGCTCCCATGGAGGGGCTCACAGGATATATAATCAGAAATGCGTTTCATCACCATTTCGATTACATTGACAAATATTACACACCATTTATCCCAGCAGCCAAGAGAATGAATTTTAAGATAAAAAATGACATTTCTCCTGACAATAATGCTGGGATATTTGTCGTTCCACAGCTTATGACAATAATTGGTGAGGAAGCCATGGAGATGGCTCATAAGCTTCGGGATTATGGTTATGAGGAAGTAAACATCAACCTTGGCTGTCCGTCAGGGACAGTTGTGTCAAAGGGCAGAGGCTCTGGCATACTGGCTAATCCAGAAAGACTGGATAATTTTTTATATGAGCTGTATTCAATCAGTGATATGAAGGTGACTATAAAAACCAGAGTGGGATTCGAAAATGATGAACTTTGGGATGAATTGCTCCAAATCTATTGTAAGTATCCTATTTCGGAGCTTACTATCCATCCAAGGGTACAGAAAGACTTTTATAAGGGTGAGGTCAGGCTTTATGACTTTGATAAGGCTTATCAAATGATAGACCAGACCAAGACAAGGCTTGTCTACAATGGAGACATAGACAGCCCTGATAAATTTATGGACTTAAGTGGGCGGTACCCTGATGTAAACAGCTTTATGATAGGGCGTGGAATGTTCATGCATCCTTCGCTGGCTGCTCAGATAAAGGGGTTAACCATGGAGAAGGCGGAATACAGACAGAGGCTTAAAGGCTGGCATGATGAGATACTGAATGGATATCTTGCAATCTTCTCAGGAGAAAAGGATGCAATTTTTAGAATGAAGGAAATCTGGTCATATCTCAGACTGGATTTTGAGAACTCGGATAAGCTTTGGAAAAAGATTAAAAAAGCTCAAAATCTCACTGACTATAAGGCAGCCGTTTCCATGGTTTTGTAAGTGGTTAGTCAATCTGGACATATGCTTTTTTCAGTGCATCTTCGACTGCTGTCATGAGCACCATGGATGTGTACTGGTTTCCTTGGGAATATGTAATATTGTCCACAGACTGGTTCTCAAGAATCTGATCTGACAGCTCGTTCATTGCAGATGGGATGAGAGGGTACATAGTCTGGATTGTCTCGTCCAGATTGACAAGCTCTACGGATGTTATGTAATTGTCGTCAACTGTAACCTGCACATCAAGCGAGCTTCCGTTTAATAGCACGGATGAAGAATAGACACCAGGGACATATAAAGATGGAGCCATTGCAGGTGTGGCAGACTTCCTGCCGGACACTAAAACATTTATAATCATAAAGAGCATAAGTATGGCAATGCCGATTAGTACTCCTGTGAAAATTAAATTTTTCATTCTTACAACAACAATTTTTGTTTTTGCACTCATGTTTACCTCCTCAGATATAGCTATTTAAACCTGCTAATTAGTATATTCTATGGGGGAAAAACAATAATATGAAAAATATTTAAAAAAAATCAAAAAAAGTATTGACATAATGAAAGGTTTTCGGTATTATAGGTCATGTGCTTGAGGGAACACAACAAAGCACAGAAAACTGAATGCGATAGTGGCGTAGTTGGTAACGCGCGACCTTGCCAAGGTCGAGACCGCGGGTTCGAGCCCCGTCTATCGCTCTCAAAACAAAGAGGACATCGTCGTAAGGCGATGTCTTTTTCGTTTTGAGAGCGATAGTGGAGCCACTCACCCGCGGTGCGGGTTCTTGTCTCCGCTCCGCTTCGGTCGGCGCAGAGCAGACGTCCACTGGACGTCTTGCGCCCGTCTATCGCCTTTTCCTGAATTGGTATTGGTTTAAAACAATTGTTGCATAACTTAATAGCAGCATGAAAATGTACGTTACACAACGGAAAATAACTTGATAAGTTACGAGACGCGATTGGACAACGGAAATTAACAGATTTGTATTTAAAAGAAAGTAAATAAGCAGTATAATCTCCTTATATATTATTTTAACGAGAAGGATAAGCAATAAACCATGGCAAAAGAAATGACAAAAGATTTAACAACCGGCAGTCCAATGAAAATTTTCATTATGTTCAGTATTCCAATCCTTTTGGGAAATCTGTTCCAACAGCTCTACAATATGGTGGATACTATTATTGTAGGACAGTATCTGGGTGAGGAGGCTCTGGCAGCAGTAGGTACTACCGGCTGTCTCATGTTTCTGGTTTTAGGTTTTGCAAATGGTATTGCCCAGGGCTTTGGTGTTATGATTGCTCAGGCTTTTGGAGCTGGAAACCACAAGCAGCTCAGACATTTTGTGGCTCTTATTGTTGTGCTCACAATATTGGTGTCACTGATATTGTCTCTGCCTACAACGATATTTTCAAAGAATCTGCTCATGCTGCTTAATGTGCCTGACAACATCCTTGCAATGGCAGACAGCTATATCAAGGTTATATTTGCAGGACTGATTCTGACCATGGCTTACAATGTGGAAGCTGGCATTCTGCGCGGGGTGGGAGACAGCAAGACTCCTTTGTATTTCCTTTTGCTGGCTTCTGTTTTAAATATAATTTTGGATTTTGTACTTATTGTATTTGCAAAAATGGGTACTGCCGGTGCAGCATATGCCACTGTGATAGGACAGGGAGTTTCGGCTGTGCTCTGCTTTATATATATGTATGTGAAATTCCCGCTGCTTCGTCTGTCTAGGGAGGACTTCTACTATGACTGGGATAATTCCAAGAAGCTTTTAAGCCTTGGCATACCTATGGCTATCAATTACTCGATTACTGCAATAGGAACCATGATTTTGCAGGCGGCTATCAATGTGTTTGGCTCAAGTGTTGTGGCTTCCTACACAGCAGCTTCAAAGATTATCAACCTGACCACCCAGACGATGCCATCCCTTGGTACAACCTCGGCTACCTACTGTGGTCAGAATCTGGGGGCTGGCAAATACGACCGCATATACAAGGGTATGCGCTGTGGATTTGTTTTGTGTGCCATAGTTGGTGTTCTTGGAGCTGTAATAAGTCTTATTGCTGAGCCTTGGATGATTTCCATGTTTATACCAAATCCAACAGCGGAGGCTATGGGCTATGCTCATACATATCTGGTTCGTGCCTGCACCTGTATGATTCCACTGGCATGGATTTTTGTATACAGGAGTGCCATGCAGGGGCTTAATCAGGCTCTTGTGCCGATGCTTTGTGGTACTGTGGAGCTTGTCAGCAGATTTTTAGTTATTGCTATTGTGTCAAAGCCTTTTGGATACTCTGGTGTCTGCTGGACAGACCCAGTCTGCTGGCTTGTAACAGGAGTTATGGTTCTGGCTGCTTATTTGCTGTGGGAGAGAAAATTCAAACGCAGCCATGTGGCAGATGCTAGAAAATAAATTGGGAGTTAATTATGAAATTGTTCAAACAGTATAAAAATCTGAGCAGGGAGATTTATGTCCTTTTCTTCGGCAGAATTGTAACCAGCATGGGAACGCTCATCTGGCCCCTGCTTACCCTTATTATGAAAAATAAACTGGGGTATACCGCCACATTTATTGCATTTATCGATGTGATTATGTTGATGCTGCAGTTTCCTATGATTCTGATTGGTGGAAAACTTGCTGATCACAGGAATAGAAAAGCTATAATTGTCATCTGTGACCTGATTACAGTTACTGCATACATCATCTGTGGATTTATTCCAGTGTCTAATTACAGTATTCTGATTTTATATATTGCCGGTGTCTTTGCGACCATTGAGGGACCATCATATGATGCTTTGATAGCGGATTTGAGCGACAGCGAGGGCAGGGAACAGGCATACAGCCTACAGTATCTTGGCATGAATCTGGGACTTATTCTGGCACCTACCATTGGTGGATTTTTATTTGAAAAATACCTTAACCTGGCATTTTTGATTGATGGATTTTCAACACTTGCATCCACAATTCTTATTATTTTGTATATAAAAAGACAGAGGATTGAAAAAACTGTCACCAATGAGTATGAGGAAGAACGGCACGGTGAGAAAATCTGGAATATTTTAAAGGAAAGACCAAGCTTTTTGATATATTTTCTCATGTGCGGTTTTGCAAGCCTTGTGTATTCGCAGTTTAATTATCTTCTGCCGCTCAATATGGAAAACCTATATGGTGCCAAGGGAGCAACTATATTTGGTATGCTGACCAGCACAAATGGTATTGTGGTTATTATTGCAACACCTGTTATAACAACCCTGCTTGCAAAGCTTATGGATGTAAGGAAAATCTTAGTGGGAGAGAGCCTTATAGTTATAGGGCTCTTCTGCTTCAGGTTTGCCCAAGACAGCATACTCCTTTGTTTTATGCTTATGATAATTTTTACAGTAGGAGAGGTATTTAATACGATTGGCAGTCAGCCATATATGACAAGGCGGGTTCCATCAACCCATTGGGGCAGGATGAACTCTATGATAAGTGTGATGGCAGGTGCTTTTCAGGGTATAGGCAATCTGATCTTTGGAAATGTGATTGATAACAGAGGATATGAGACTGCTTGGAATATGGTAGGAATCTTTGGATTAATTGCTATTATTTTAATTGTGGTACTTGTAGTAGATGATAAAAAAAGATTTCCATTGCTGTATACACAAGGAGTAGCTGGTGACAGCAATGGAAAATAGTTTTATTCCTTGTCGACTATGTTTACAATCCACATATCGCTTCTAACCATGAAGTATCCAATTATTACTTTTAATAATTCGAGGAATGTCACGATTGCAAATATTAATTTAAAATCCATTGTTGTTTTATAACACAGGATAAAGGCAAGAGGTATCTGGAATACCCATCCAAATATAAAATCAAACAGGAATGTGATTGTTGTTCTGCCACCACTTCTTAAGGTGAAGTAGCAGACGTTTGTATAGGCCCACATAGGCATGGCTGCAGCTGTTACTATGATGAGATAGGAAGCCAGTGACCTGATTTCATCTGTGGTGTTGTACAGCTTTGGAAAACCATATGCAAATGGGAGCATTACAATTGCTACACAGCTGGCGACAAACACACAAAATACGAGAAGCTTGTTATCTGTATCGCGGGCTTCTTTTAATTTGCCCGCACCAAGTTTATTACCAATTATAATTGCAGTTGCCGCACCAAGCTGTAAGTAGACCACACCAAAGAGATTGCTGATGACATTTGCTATATTTCTTGCTCCTACCACATCCAGTCCACGTATAGAGTAGCATTGTGATATTATTGAGACACCTACAACCCATAAGAACTCATTTATAAGAAGTGGGGTACCTCTTACAATCATGTCAATTAAGAGCCTGCCTTTAATTTTAAATCCATTAAATAGTCCTAGAATATATTTATTACGCTCTACATGGGTATGTGCCCATATGATGATAACAGAGGCTTCCACAAATTTTGCAATATCTGTTGCAATGGCGGCACCTATCACACCAAGCTGTGGCATACCAAGTCTGCCAAAGATAAGACCATAGTCTAAGACAAGGTTTACAAAAACCGCAGCCAGGGAGCCGAACATTGGGATTTTGGTCTCCCCACATTCCCTGACCACAGAAGCATAGGACTGTCCAAAGGCAAAGGGAATCAAACTTATCATAATTACGTGCATATATTTTTTCCCATAAGCAAGTGTGGCTGCAATAAGTTCAGGGGCATCATCCTTTGCTATATAGAGTGAGAGCAGCGGCTCTGTAAAAATAGAATATACGATATAAAATACTGCCACTATAATCAATGAAATCAGGAGTCTGAAGCGGAAAGTCTGTTTTTGACCTTCGTGATCCTGTTTGCCATAGAATTGTGCTCCAAATATTCCGGGACCGGATATTGCTCCAAAAATCGTTATATTAAATATAAAAATGTATTGATTGGCAATTGATACCCCATTCATTGCCTCAGTGCCTAGCTGACCAACCATGATATTATCAAGCATACTGACAAAATTTGTTACAACATTTTGTATTATCATAGGGACTACAAGTGCCAGTACGCTTGTATAGAAAGCTCTGTCACCTATGTACTTTTCTTTGAATCTTTTCATTGCTTTTCCTTAAAGTATTTATATATTTTCTGTATTAAAATGCAGAATTAGAGTCAATTATACTATGTTTTATTGATTTATGGAATATTGATTATTTGAAATAAATAAATACATGAAAAGAAGCCGAAGGGGAATCGGCTTCTTTTCGAGGAGTTTAGTTTATGAAAATGTTTAAAAAAGGGAATTTGTAAGGTCTTTCTCCTTACAAGAGATAATATACAGTATAAATTTGTCTAAATTGTGTCCTCATACAAAAAGAATTATTAAATTTCTTTCTTTTTTATTAAGTGATTATAAAGCCATATTGATTTTATCCACCTAATTGGCTAGAATATCTTATATGCAGGCTTATGTATGTGACAGACTGATAAAGGTATCTGGTCTAAGCCTGCTGTAAGAATATTAAAGTATCAGGAGGATAACATGAGTTACGCAGACCAGGTTTTTGTGAATATGTGCAAGGACATATTAGAAAATGGTACCAGTACAGAGGGAGAGCTTGTCAGACCTCATTGGGAGGATGGTACAAGTGCATATACTATTAAGAAGTTCGGCGTCGTCAACCGCTATGACTTATCGAAGGAATTTCCGGCAATTACCCTCCGCAAAACATATATAAAGAGTGCAGCAGATGAGATGCTGTGGATATGGCAGAGAAAGTCAAACAATATCAAAGATTTGAAATCATCTGTGTGGGATGAGTGGGCTGATGAAAATGGTTCAATTGGCAAAGCCTACGGCTACCAGCTGGGTGTGAAGCACCAGTATAAGGAAGGAATGATGGATCAGGTAGACAGGGTGATTTATGATTTACAGCACACCCCATTCAGCAGACGAATCATGACCAATATATATGTGCATCAGGATTTACATGAGATGAACCTATATCCTTGTGCCTATAGCATGACTTTTAATGTCACCCAGAAAAAGGGAGAGGATAAGCTTACATTAAATGCAATCCTAAACCAGAGGTCTCAGGATGTGCTGGCTGCAAACAACTGGAATGTGTGCCAGTATGCAGTGCTTATGCATATGCTTGCCCAGGTCTGTGATATGCAGGTGGGAGAGCTGGTGCATGTAATTGCAGATGCCCATATATACGACAGGCATGTGCCAATCGTTGAGGAACTGATTAAGAGAGAGCAGCATCCGGCACCAAAGTTCTGGCTTAACCCAGAGGTTAAGGATTTTTACAAATTTACAACTGATGATATCAAAATCACAGATTACGTGACCGGCGAGCAGATTAAAAATATTCCAATTGCAATATAATATAGGAGAATTATTATGAATTTAATAGCAGCAGTAGATGAAAATTGGGCTATCGGTAAAAACAACCAGTTATTGGTCAGAATACCAGCAGATCAGAAATTTTTCAGGGAGATGACTACAGGCAAGGTGGTTGTAATGGGCAGGAAGACTCTTGAGAGTTTTCCAAATGGACAGCCTCTTAAGAACAGGACAAATATTGTGCTCACCCACAATAAGGATTATGCCGTCAAGGATGCTGTCGTGGTGCATTCTATGGATGAACTCCATGAGGAATTAAAAAAATATGATAGTGATGACGTGTTTGTAATAGGTGGAGAGAAAATATATGAGCAGCTTCTGGATGAGTGTGATGTGGCTCATATTACAAAGATTGATTTTGCTTATGATGCAGATGCGTATTTTCCAAATCTTGACCAGAATCCAGACTGGGAGATAACAGGTGATAGCGAAGAACAGACATATTTTGATTTGGAATACTATTTTTACAGATACGAGAAAAAGAAATAATATGTAATAGAGAGGCGGCAGCGATGGATATTACAGGAAGAAAATTGTTTGTAAAGGCCTTACAGGAGGAGGGAGTTGACACTATATTTGGTTATCCCGGAGGAACTGTAACTGACCTTTTTGATGAGTTATATAAGACAGAGGACATAAATCTGATTCTGCCAAGACATGAGCAGGGACTTATCCATGAGGCAGAGGGCTACGCCAAATCAACAGGCAGGGTGGGAGTCTGTCTTGTCACCAGCGGTCCGGGAGCGACAAATATTGTTACAGGACTTGCAGATGCACATTATGACAATGTGCCCCTTGTATGCTTTACAGGACAGGTTCCCTTAAGCCTTATTGGAAACGATGCCTTTCAGGAGGTGGATATTGTAGGAATAACAAGCAGTATCACCAAGTATTCGGTTACAGTCAGGGATAGAAAAGACCTGGGCAGAATCATAAAGATGGCATTTCATATTGCAAGCACAGGAAAGCCGGGACCGGTATTAATTGACATCCCAAAGGATATCCAGACTGCGTCGGGATCAGCAGAGTATCCTGCAAATGTGGATATCAGAGGCTATAAGATAAATGATAGTGTACATGTGGGCCAGCTTAAGAAAGCCTATAAGCTTTTAAAGGGGGCAAAGAAGCCTCTTATTTTAGCAGGTGGTGGAATAAATATCGCCAGAGCAAATGACAAGCTTTTAAAATTTGCAGAGACTGAGAATGTACCGGTTGTCACAACAATAATGGGCAAGGGCGCAATGCCTGCAAACCATGAGCTTTATGTGGGAAACTGCGGTATGCATGGGAGGTATTCAGCGAACAAGGCTGTAAGCGAATGTGATGTGCTTTTTTCCATAGGAACCAGATTTAACGACAGAATAACCGGTGACCTGAATGAGTTTGCGCCAAAGGCAAAAATTGTACATATTGACGTTGACACAGCATCTATTTCCAGAAATGTAGTTGTAGATGTGCCTGTGGTTGCGGATGCAAATATCGCTTTGGAAAAACTCCTTGAGTGGGCAGAACCTAAGAAAACTGATAACTGGCAGAAGGAAATAAAAGCCTGGAATGAAGAAAATCCTCTCACTATGAGAAGGGATAAGGGTATGACTCCGCAGATGATTATGGAGCATATTAATTCCAATTATCCACATTCCATATATGTGACAGATGTAGGCCAGCATCAGATGTGGGCTGCACAGTATCTGGAGCTGGATGAGGGCAGCAAGCTTCTTACATCAGGCGGCCTTGGAACTATGGGCTTTGGGCTTCCGGCTGCTATTGGTGCCAAGATAGCTAATCCGGACAAGGATGTAGTCTGTATAAGTGGTGATGGCGGTCTGCAGATGAATATACAGGAGCTTGCAACTGCTGTTGTTAATGAGGCGGATGTGGTTATCTGCGTGTTAAACAACTACTATCTGGGAATGGTAAGGCAGATGCAGCAGCTTTTCTATGGCAAGAGATATTCTGCAACCTGTCTTAGAAAGAGAAAAAGCTGTCCAAAGGACTGCAAGGGACCAAATCCATCCTGTCCACCATATACACCGGATTTCGTGAAGCTTGTTGAGAGCTATGGCGGGTTTGGAATCAGAGTTGACAAAGAGGAAGATATTGATGCAGCTTTTGCAGAGGTTAAGAAGCATAAGGGTGTTCCTTGTATTGTAGAGTTCATGATTGCCACAGATGAAATCGTACTGCCTATGGTAAAAAGTGGAAATCCTATGAGCGAGATGATATTAAAGTAGGGAGGAAGAGCAATGTCAGAAATGAAAAACCGATGGATTGCATTGTATGTGGAAAATGATGTCGGCGTACTTAGTAAAGTATCAGGACTTTTTTCCGGAAAATCATATAATCTTCAATCCCTGACTGTGGGAACTACAGAAGACGAAACAGTTTCCAGAATGACAATCTGTGTCATGAGTGATGATATTGTATTTGAGCAGATTAAAAAGCAGTTAAACAGAATGGTCGAAGTCATAAAGGTTATTGATATGACTGATGTTCAGTTACATATGAAGGAAATCCTGTTTGCCAGAGTCACAAAGGTGTCAAGAGAGGAAATCACTGAGCTTTTCCATATAGCAAGTGTATTTGATAAGGGCGGTTCTGTGGAAGTGACAGATATAGGTGAGGACAGCGTTCTGTTAGAGTGTGTGCTTACAGAGAGACGAAACAATGAGCTGGTAAAACTGCTTAAATCAAAGTATAAGCATATTTCTGTTGTAAGAGGTGGAGCTGTCGCTATTGAATCTATAAGCACAGGATGCAGATAAAAAATAGGGACGGAAAACAATAGTTTCCGTCCCTAATGACTTTATTATCTAGCTATCACTTCAATAATTTCTCCGATATACATAGTGTGCATATCGCCATCTTTGTACCATTTTTCCTTGATTTCAGGATCAATAAAAGTATCCTCAGTTATTGGAACTGCTGCCATTTTTCGGCAGAATAAAACCAAATGAGCTTCATCAGGATAAGGAATACTATGTCTGAATGCTGGTGTTAATCCTGTAGCTTTGAATTTGTCCTCATCACGACCAGAATGTGAGCCACAATGATTCAAAGCATCTCTATCCTTACCATCAAAAAAAGATATAGAGAAGAAATCTCCCTGGTCAATAAGTTCTTTGGTATATCTTGAATCACGAATGTAAATGGTTGCAACATCTTTACCCCAGAGAACTCCGATGCCTCCCCATGAAACAGTCATAGTATTGTATTTTTGCTTGTTCCCGGCTGTGACTAGAGCCCAATCTTTTCCGATAAGTTTGAATGGGTTGATTTCTATCATATCCATTGGTAATGGCTGAAAAGTATGTAATTCCATATGTAATCCTCCATGTTTTAGGTTAGTACTATTATACTATTATATTCGCAAAATGCAAACATATACTTATAAAAAGAAATATTGGAGTTTATATGAGAGATTTGCATATTATGCAGCAGGAAGCGGTTGATAAAGGAGAATTACAGGTAAGGGTACGTGATAAAAGCACAGGAAGTCCAATACCAGATGCAAAGATTTCGGTATCTCAAACAGGTGGGACAGGAACCGTGATAGAGGAAGTGAAATCGGATTCTTCTGGAAATAGTGAATTACTTGATCTGGCAACGCCACCATTGGAATATTCAATGGAGCCATCGCCAAATCAGCCATACTCGGAGTATACTGTCACAGTAAGCGAACCGGGCTATAGGGATTATACGGTGGCAGGAATTGACCTGCTGCCTAATGAAACTGCGATACAGGAAGTCAATATGGAGGTTATGGATTCCCCTGGAGATACTATAGATGAGATTGTGATTCCAGAGCATACACTTTTTGGAAATTATCCTGCAAAAATTCCAGAGGATGAGATAAAGAGCGTAAATGATTCTGGAGAGATAGTACTTAGCCGCGTAGTTATACCAGAGTATGTAGTAGTACATGATGGAGCTCCATCAGATAATACAGTGCGAAACTATTATGTGAGATATAGGGATTATATCAAAAATGTTGCTTCCAGTGAGATATATGCAACATGGCCGGAATCAACAATTAGGGCAAATGTGCTTGCTATTATGTCTTTTACACTTAATAGGGTGTATACTGAGTGGTACAGGGGCAAAGGCTATTCCTTTACAATCACCTCATCCACAGCCTACGACCACAAATTCGTCTACGGCAGAAACATATACAGTAACATTTCAACCATAGTAAATGAAATGTTTGAAAACTACTTATCCAGACCAAATGTGACCCAGCCGATTCTGACTCAGTATTGTGATGGACAGAAGGTGTCATGCCCGAACTGGATGACCCAGTGGGGGTCGAAGAGCTTAGGTGACAGAGGTTATAAGGCAATCGAGATTCTGCGCTATTATTATGGCAGCAATATGTATATAAACACAGCAGAAGCTATATCAGGAATCCCGGCTTCCTGGCCCGGCTATGATCTGGTAGTGGGTTCATCCGGAGAAAAGGTAAGACAATTACAGCAGCAGCTGGCACGTATTTCAAAAACTTACCCTGCAATTCCGACAGTTACAGTAGATGGTATATACGGAAATGAAACAAGGAAAGCAGTGGAAAAATTCCAGTCAGTATTTGGACTTCCGGTAACAGGCACAGTTGATTATCTGACATGGTATGAGATATCTGCCATATATGTGGCGGTGACTCGAATCGCAGAGTTAAGTTAGTAGTTTGTGACACAATGCAAATTTATGTATAATAAGGCACAGGAGAAAATGCATGAAAAATTACAGGATAACAGTGTCCTATGATGGAACCAGATACAAGGGCTGGCAGGTGCAGAAAAGCACAGATGAAACCATTCAGGGCAAGCTTCAAAAGGTGATAGAATCGATATGCCGGCATCCGGTGGAGGTGATTGGTTCCGGAAGGACTGATGCAGGAGTGCATGCCAAGGGACAGGTGGCAAACTTTCACATGGAAGGTGATTATGATGAGCTGGAGCTTCTTGACAGGATAAATCACTATCTGCCGGGGGATATTGCTGTCACATCCCTAAATCAGGTGGATGACAGGTTCCACAGCAGATACAAGGCAAAGAGCAAGACTTATGTATACAGGATTAACACCAGCAATAGGTCAAATGTTTTTGAGCACAGATTTATTTATGAATATGGTCAGCAGCTGGATGAAGACAGGATGAGGGAGGGGGCAGAGCTTTTGCTTGGAACCCATGACTTTAAATCCTTTTGTGGCAATAAAAAGATGAAAAAATCAACTGTCAGGACAATATACGCCATTGATATTGAGCGTATAGGCGATGAAATTAAAATATCCTACACAGGTGATGGATTTTTACAAAATATGATAAGAATATTGACAGGCACCCTGATTGAAATAGGAAGAGGAGACAGAAAACCAGAGTCTGTCACAGAAATATTAAACGCAAAAGACCGGGAGGTGGCAGGCTATACTGCTCCACCTCAGGGTCTGATATTGGAGGAAGTACAGTATTAATATGCAGCAGTGGTATGTGATGAATAAAGCCGCTGATTTTAAGAAAATCGGTGCAAAGTACGGAATAGACCAGGTGACAGCCAGGGTAATAAGGAACAGGGATATAGTTGAGGATGAGGATATTCATCTTTTTTTGGAGGGAGATCTGTCGGATTGTTATGACCCTGCCATGATGAAGGACGGAGACAGGCTCACAGATATTTTAATTGAAAAAATTAATGTGGGAGCCACAATCAGGATTGTGGGTGACTATGACATAGATGGTGTCATGTCTACATATATATTGAAAAAATGCCTTGAAAGGGTTGGCGCAGATGTAAGCTATGTTATTCCTGACAGGGTGAAGGATGGATATGGCCTTAATGTCAGGCTTATAGATGATGCTTACAATGACGGCATAGACACTATAGTAACCTGTGACAATGGTATTGCGGCTGTGGCAGAGATTGCCCATGCCAAGGAGCTGGGGATGACTGTGCTGGTGACAGACCATCATGAGATACCGGATGAAAAACCACAGGCAGATGCTATTGTTGACCCTCATCAGAAGGATTGTGCCTATCCATACAAGGAGCTTTGCGGAGCTGGGGTGGCATGGAAGACTATGTGCCTTTTATTCAGGAAAATGAACATAGACGGAGAATTGCTGGACGAGCTTTTGGAGAATGTAGCTTTTGCCACAGTGGGAGATATTATGACTCTTGATGGTGAAAACAGAATCCTCGTGAAGGAAGGCTTAAAGAGAATACACCACACTAAAAATATTGGAATGCAGGCTCTTATAAATCAATGCGGTCTATTGCCGGAGGATATAGAGAGCTATCACTTTGGCTATGTGCTGGGACCCTGTATAAATGCCAGTGGAAGACTGGAAACTGCAACGATGGCTTTGGAGCTTTTGCTGGAGGAAAATCCTAAGAAGGCAGAGGCACTTGCCGCCCAGCTGTGTTCACTAAATGAAGAGCGCAAGGAAATGACCCAGGAGGGTGTTGACAAAGCCATAGAGCAGTATGAGAAGCTGGGGATGGACAAAGATACGGTTGTGGTGCTTTATCTGCCCCAGGTACACGAGAGCATTGCCGGAATCATAGCCGGAAGAGTGAGGGAATATTGCCACAAGCCTGTGTTTATCCTTACCCAGAGCACGGATGCTGTAAAGGGCTCAGGGCGTTCCATAGAGGAATACTCCATGTACGAGGAGATGTGCAGGGTCAAGGATTTATTCATAAAATTTGGCGGTCATCCCATGGCAGCAGGCCTGTCACTGCCGGAAGAAAAAGTAGACGAGTTCCGCCGGAGAATAAATGAAAACTCACCACTTACAGAAAATGATCTGATTGAAAAAGTAAAGATAGATGTGCCGATGCCGGTTTCCTATGTGACCAGGGAGCTGGTGAGAGAGTTTGAGATACTGGCACCCTTTGGGAAGGGCAATCCAAGACCGGTATTTGCGGATAGGAACCTGTATATAAGCAGGATGTGGTGTATTGGTAAAAATCAGAATGTACTCAGGCTCAGTCTGGTTTCGTCGGATGGCAGACCCATATCCGCTATTTATTTTGGAAATATAGAGCTTTTCATGGATTATCTGCGTGAAAAATACAGCAGCGAGGATGTGGAGCTTGCCCTCCGGGGGAAAGAGAACAGGTTGGTGATTTCTGCTGTATATGTGCCCAAAATCAACACTTTCAGGGATGAGGAAAATCTTCAATTTGAAATTCAATATT
>OGXW01001723.1_pt1 | contig 16271 bp, 22 predicted proteins | sample 1576341 | NCBI WGS metagenome assembly OGXW01 (sample SAMEA3541592, study PRJEB24748) | human gut metagenome | biome: human gut; feature: human-associated habitat; material: faeces | place: China | collected 2012
CGCGTTTCGGGCAGTTCAGCGCCGCCAATGCGTTCGCAAGCGCCTTTATAAGCCAGGGCTTTGCCAGAAACCCGCTTCTGTCCCAGAAGCTTCAGAATGAACGCATAACCCTTGGCGTCGGCAAAGACTATTTTGTAAATGCCGTGCGCGAACAGGTCAAATATGGCTCAGATTTCTTAAAGATCATGGCAACCGGAGGCTTTTTTACGCCTTATGATACCCCGATCCAGCAGCAGCTCAATGACGAAGAATTAAAAGCCATTATGGATACCGCCCATGAGCTTGGAAAGACTGTGACTGCACACGTGTACACCAACGAACTGATGCAGAAGCTGATTTCCTTTGGCATTGACGGAATGGAGCACGGAAGCCTGATGAACCGGGAAACGGCCCAGATCATAGAAGAAAAAGGTATTTATCTGGTACCGACCTTTAGTCCATACGAAGAAGCTGTTCACTATGACCCGGAAGAGATCAAAAAGAAGCAGCCGGAATTCCGCAAAAAGCTGGAGCTTTACAAGGATGCGCTGCAGGCTGGCCGCGAAGTCATCTGCAGCAGCAAGATCAAGCTGGGCTACGGCACCGATTTTGTGGCAAACCACCAGAACTACGAAAGCGGATACGAATACGAAGCATGGATGAGCAGCGGCATGCATCCATTTGCCGCACTGAAGGCCGCAACCTCTGTGAATGCGGATATTTTGCAGCTTTCTGACCAGATTGGTACCCTTGAACCAGGAAAACTGGCCGATATCTCTGCATGGAAACGGGATCTGATGCAGGATAAAAAAGCTCTTTTAGACTGTGCTTTCGTCATGAAGGAGGGCATCCAGTACCAGACAGAGAGCTGCCTGTAACAACGCACCAGAGGCGCCACCGGCATCTCCCTAATATGCATGAAAGAAGAAGGAGCAGAATCACCTCTGCTCCTTCTTCTTTCATAATGTGATTGCAGACACACGGAAAATAATGTAAGATAAAAAATATATACGAATATAAGGATAAGATGCCGTGATCGACGGTCATTCCCATGAGACCGTTCCAGCCAAAATGGTCGCAAACAAAGACGGAAAACCGGTTCCTGTGACTCAGACCGGATCCCGGTTGAAAAATATCGGAAAGATGACCATCAAACTATAATAAACAAAAGGATGTACGCCTATGCCGAAAGGGACCAATCAGAAATTTAAGCTATATCGTCTTGCCCAGATCATGATGGAAAAGACCGACGAAGACCACTATATCACAATGTCTGAAATCTTAAATGCACTCAAACAGTATGAGATCACTGCAGACAGAAAAAGCATCTACAACGATTTAAAAGACCTTTCGTCCTTTGGGATCGAGGTAGAAGGAGAGCAGACCGGCAACCGCTATCATTACCATGTTGTCAGCCGCCCTTTTGAGCTTCCTGAATTAAAGCTGCTCGTAGACGCAATCCAGTCATCCAAATTCATAACCGAAAAAAAGACGAATGTCCTGATCAAAAAACTGGAGACGCTGGTCAGTAAATACGATGCACAAAAGCTTCAGCGTCAGGTGTTTGTATCCGGCCGGATCAAAAACATGAACGAAAGTATTTATTATTCCGTAGATGCAATCCACACAGCAATCTCAGAAAACCGGAAAATCTACTTTAAATATTTCCAATGGAATATCAAAAAAAAGCCAGAATTACGCCATTATGGCAAATTGTACCATATCAGCCCGTGGGGCCTTTTGTGGGACGATGAAAACTATTATATGATCGGCTTTGATTCCGAGGCGCAAAAGATCAAGCATTACCGTGTTGATAAGATGCTGGATATTGAGCTGTCCGAAGAAAAACGTGATGGGAAAGATTCTTTTAAAAAGCTGGATATGGCCGATTATGCCAAAAAGAGCTTTGGCATGTTTGGCGGAAAAGATGAAAAAGTCAGGCTTCTGGTCCATAATGATCTAGCCGGGGTCATGATTGACCGCTTTGGCAGAGACATTATGATGATACCTGCAGATGACGAACATATTACCATAAATGTAGATGTCCGGGTAAGCAGGCAGTTTCTGGCATGGGTATTTTCGTTGGGACCGCAGGTAAAGATTCTCGGACCCGCAGAGGTTGTTACGGCCATGCAGGAAGAAACACGGCGTATGGTGGAGCAATATGGGATTTCAAAAACAAACGAAACTGAATAGGAGCGTTCCTTTGCTATTTTCAACTATTCGCGAAAGTGAACACATGTTTCGCGAAAACGTCATGCTTGCATGTCAAGGAAGTGGTAGTTGCGAGCCGCGCGACATCAATTTTCCCGCCGGAGCGCGGCATGGGTCGCAACTATTTGCGAAACAGTTCTTTCGCGAATCAGTTACTATAGCTTGCTTACATCAGACACCTTGATTTTGTCATACGGCGTTTTCTCATCGTCCAGCAATTCAATGAAGCCATCATCCAGAAGCCGTACGTTATGCGTAAGAATGTCATGCGCTTTGTACTGCACCACATGACCGATACGCCGCAGAAACGCAAGCCATGTTTCCGGTGATTCCTTTTGTACGTTCGTATATTGCTCCGACAGCGGAATATTTGTGATGATATAGACCTTTGTGAAGCAAGCCACTTTGTTATTGTATCTGCAAGGAAGTTCCAGAGGGTATCCGTCTAAATAGTTGAGCATGTCCGCAACACGGATAGATGACCGGAACTCCTCGAAGATAATGACATCCTGCCCCTTGTAGTTATCGAACGGATGCAGATAATCTGTCACACGAAATACAGACTCATAACCGTAACGCTCCATGACACCGCGCGTCTTTCCGGTTCCGGTCGTTCCGTATATGTATGTTACATCCAGTTCGCGCCATTCGTGCTTGTAACGTTCCTCATTGACTACTTGTCGCGCCCGTTCGATTTTATCCAGATTAAGCATGAATGACGGGTTTTGCTCCAGTATGTCATAGTTGCTCATACCGTCTTTAATCATTGCGTACAGGTCGCTTAAGTCATTTCTCGCCCCTTGTCGTTCAATAGGGCATTCGCCGAACTCTTCAAACGTACCGTCCACGCACGTTTCGTGCTTCTTATCATTTAACCAACGCCCCTCTTTTTTCACGTAATCACGGTTCTGTGAGCTTGTTCCCTTTGCCATTTCAAAATGTCCACCGTCAAACCGTTTCTTTATCGTGCTAAAGCGGATGCCATTTCGTCCGTGCATGTAAATATGCGTATGATATGTTCCATTCTCACCAATTTCATCAGACATGCACCAATACATGACGTTCTTCATTTCCCCGACCTTTTGCGCTATGTATTCGTGTGTCATACCTTTTTCTTTTGGATTGTTTATTGTTATCTGCCACTTGCGGGACATCGAATCTTTCTCAGCCATTCCAACCACTTCCTTTCCTTTTGTTACATGTTACAAATGTTACAAATTCGTGTAACATAGAGCAAAGCCAGTAAATACAAGGGTTTGCGAGATTGTTACAGAAGTTGGGGGTAATACTAACCCCAACTTCTCACGAAAAGCCCACACAGCACTGATACGCCTAGCGGCTACCACTAGGAACAGAAGCCGCCGCTTTACTGGCACTATGGGTAATCAGAGAAAACCGGATGGAAGTGTACTGGCAAACCGACCGAGCACCGGACAGCGAGAGATTCACCGCGCCTGCGTATTGGTTATCATGCCCGCCCAGAGGGCGCCCGGTCATAGGTTTGTGGGGCAGTAACTCGTCCGCCGCTAGGGACCCCCAGCCCCCCAGCGGCAGACAAGTCACCACCCCTTATTGCTTCGCATCTGCGACCGCCGGAAAGGTCATGTATGTATCATACAGCCGCCCTAACTTGCGATTGTAGCGAAAAAATTCACTTCCTACACGTTCTTTCATTGGATACCACATCTTAACCGATACAAACAAGCATGGGGATACCATAAGCGCACACAGGAGCATACCACGCCATCCATAGTTCGATACTTTACGGTGTATTTGTTCATACTCAATCACAGACCGCACTTGTCTGTCCAGCATCCTATCAAACTGCGCCACAAGGATAATATCATAGCCATAATGCCTATGAAGCTGGAAAAACTCATTCCAACCAGCGCGATCCGATTTCGACCAATCGCGCGCATTGAACATACGTTGCGCTTCATCAATGATTAACAGGATTTCACCCTCTTTAACCGGTCTGTCCTTGAAATATTCGCGGCTATAGTCCACCAGCGCAGATGGGCGAAGCATCCCGTCCGTAATGTGCAAGAACCGTTCCGAATGCTTACACAGGCTTGTATTAATGGGAATGTTCGCAATCACAGGCTTATTAAGCATCAATGTATTGCGTATAACGCGCGCCGTATGTAATGACTTTCCACTGCCTGGAGTGCCACTGTATAAATAAATCATATCCTTTAATCTCCAATCATCTTAACCCAGCGCATAATAATAGAGTACAGATAAAACAACGCAATGCACCCCAGCCACGCCGCGCCTATTTTAATCATAGCCGATATTGGTATAAACCAGTTAAGAATACCCAAATACGGCAAATTACCAAACGCTTGAATATATTGCTGAAACGGCGATAATGGAAGAACCTTTACCAATGTTGCGGCAAATGCCGACAACAACTCTGTCATAAACTTTAGCACAATTTACCCCCTTATCATTTGCGATCGCGTTATCATAATTAAACCGACGATAAACAACAAACATTCCATGTCTCGCAGTATCTCTGCGGCGACATCAAATGGCGACAAATCTATATCTATGTTATATGTCTCTAAACCGTTTTTAGTGGGATACTTAATCGGAAATGTAAAGTGCGGCGCTTGCGGCTCAGCTTCCAATATTTTAACAAAATCTATTGCGTCAAACGGAAGACAGAAAGGAAATAACTTTTCCAACCCAACAAGCGTATAATCTGCAAATTTTCCAGCTTGCCCCCCATCTGACGTATCGGGAATATCAACATCAGGAGTCGTAGTATCATCTTTTGCATATTCCCATGGTATTGTAGTCACACCGTCCGAATCAACGACCATGTCACCCTCAGCGGTACGTTCAATTACACCCGTTTGCGTTTCTTCAAGCACGTCTTCCCATGTTTTTTCTCCAGTCTGTACACCGTCAAGCACATCGTCAATAGCTGGATTCCTTAACCATGGTAATGTTACTTCTAATTCGCCCTCTTTTTGTCCTTTTCCTACAACATCCCAGTTACCCTCCAAGACACCAGCACCGCCAAGACCACCAACAAGAATATAGTCACCGTCTTTTACATCCGTATCAGCACCAGTACCAGGAACGACACCTTTTTCAAGCCATGACGCAACCGTCAAAAACATACTCTCATATGTTTGCGCAGCCGCATCACCCATATAATTAACTATTCCACTTTTTACAGATTGCACCATTGTGCTAACTGCGCTAGTACGATAATAAGTTTTACCGTTATATGTCACTTTATAAGACGCATATGACTTTGACGCACCATTATTATAAATTAAACAATAACCCTGCTGCGTTGTCATTGCGTACGTTTCATAATAATCCCCTCTTGCATTCTTAATAGTAAATATTATAGTTGGTGCATCGTCCCACGTTTCGAATGTAGCTGTCCATATCTCCCCAGTGCTCATATTTACAAGTTCTTGCGTTTTTGACACACCGATGCCAATAGTCGGATATCCATTATACCCACCCTCATTAACACCACCACTATACACACTATTTTTCAACCATTGCTTAAACGCCGTGTATACTCCGCTGGCTTTATCAAGTGTTCCAGACGATAACTTTTCTCCCCATTCGTCTATCGCCTTGCCAGCCGTAGCCGCGTCAGCCGCCCACGCATCAAGATTTTCACCAGCCCAACTTTTAAATTTATCAAACTGCGTTGTGCCCCATTCTTTAATCGCTTCGCGGTTTTTATATATGCCAACAGTGCCAGCCAACGCGCCCGCGATTCCAAGCAGATACGGGAAAGCCGCACCTATACCAACCGTAGCCGCACCACCGCCCGCGATGATACCAGCGGCAGCAGCACGTGCTTCAAACCGCGCGTTGTTCACAGAACCTACGACAATCGTACACGCAAGCATTAATGCGAGTATCCTTTTTATTCGTTTATTCATTTTACCCCCTAACATGGAAACAGGGGGTATGAGACTTAACCTCACACCCCCACATCAAATGTGTAATAATCCAAGTAACTGAAACTAACGTCCGGTAACTTTCTTGAACACTTTCAGACCGATACCAACAACGATAACCGCGCCAGCAATCGGAAGAGCCGCCGGAACTACAGAACCGATGGCAGACATTGCTTCGCCTGCGATAGTAGACACGCCGCTAGTTAAAGCAGTGGTTACAGTGCTGATAGTACCAGCCTCAGCCGCTAACATAGATACTCCCATGTTACAATCCCCCTTTCCCCATGATGTCCAGTGCTAACTTCATAACCGCGCCGACCGCGTAGGGTATGAGAGAGAGCAAAACGCCACAACCAACACCAGCGGCATATAATGCAACCGTTTCCTCAATCATCACAATTTCCTCCACAGTATAACGCCCATCATAACGCCAGCCAAGACGCCCATGGCAAATATGTTAAGCACCAGCAACGACTGTATGTCATTAAGCTGGGACGCATAACCAATTTCTGACTCAGATGTTTCTAAGTCATTTTCCAGAAAGATTTCATCACCCACCCACTCACTTGCATCCGAATCAGATGCAAGTGAGAGAGTAGCTTCATTAAACGTAACCGTTATCATTTTACAGTTACATTGACGAGATAGGCACGACCGCCGCTTAACTCATAGTCAAACTGCAATTCCTTGCCAATATCGGAGGTTTTTAACAGGTCATACTGATTTTCCGGCATAAAGACCTGTTCGGTCTTGCTACCAACAGCACCCGCGTTCAGTTCGCGCTGATTGAAAGGTGTAACCACCTCAGCAACACAATAATCCTTTCCGTTCTTCTTAGAGGTAAAACGTCTAAATCCGACAAGTTTACTCATAGCTTTCTCCTTTCGTGAGGTCATATTTATTTGTCAATTTGCCAGCCGGAGCATTTCCATCAATCCAGCCGACTATCACGCAACAGCCGCCCAAATGCTTCACAACAATAGGTACTGCGCTAATAGCTAACTACAACACAACAAGTCACCATCCAGTGATACTTGCACCCCTCCGACCGTTTCCGGTCAGAGATGGTTTTTATTCCGATACCTCATCGTTTAAATCTTCATAAAGGTCTTCCAGCATCTGCCACTTTTCACGAGATGCTAGCAGTGCATCCTCCGGTGTATCATTTGCTTTAAGGCACGCTCTATATTCCACGCTTGCCCGTTCACGGTACTGCTGGAATATGGCTTTTTCTTTTTTCGTCATGTCTTCACCTTGTCCATTTAAAGCATTTCTGTTAGAATGATATTGTAACTGCGACAGGAGAGAGGACGTTCTCATTACTACCACCGTACACGGGGGTGGTTCTCATTGCTACACCCTCTGTCCTATCGACAACTATAGTATATAGTATTATGGCCATAATGTAAATTGGCATTATGACCATAATTTGTATATTATTTTCGTACATTATGACCATAATGCATAGAGGTAAACACTATGTCAGATTTCAACCAATCCAAATATATTAATGACTTTATCAAAGACAAGTACGATACATTCAAAGTGCAAGTGCCTAAAGGGGAAAAAGCAAGAATAGACGAACATAGAAAAGCGCAAGGGTACAAATCCCTTAACGCCTATGTAAATGATTTAATTAAACGGGATATGGAGCAGAACGCAACCAGCATAAAGAATAGCAACAACGCTATTATTGGAAATAGTGGTTCAATCCACATGGAGTAAGACATGATAATACACGTTAAACCAGATAAAAACCATAGACCAACGTATATTTACGAAAACGAACCCGTTAACCGACATCCGAATTTACCTCCTGGAGCAATTACCGTAGGCGATGTATTTCATTTTATAGGCAGATTTATCAAAGGCATAATCACGGCAATACAAATGATTATAGCAATAGCTGTTTTGGCTTATGTGTTATTTTTTTCTCGCATACATAAAAGCAGTACAGATATACATACACCAAATGGCATTATAGTTAATGCGCCATAAATAGCAAAGGAACACATCTAAACAGCCATATAAGCTGAATAGCAGTGTTCCTTTGCTATTTCTAACTATTCGCGAAAGAATAGTTTAACGAATAGTTATGCCTAGTTACAAAACCGAACTGCTTATAAATATAAAGGATTTTAGCATTTCGGTTTTGTATCTGGTTTACCTACATTGACATTCTACTCTTTTTCATTTAATAATTCTCTGCATGAACTTCAAAGTATGCCTGCGGATGTGCGCAAACTGGGCAGATTTCCGGTGCCTTCTCTCCCACTACGATATGTCCGCAATTGCGGCATTCCCATACCTTTACTTCACTCTTTGCAAATACTTCCTGTGCCTCTACATTGTGAAGCAGTGCACGGTAACGCTCCTCATGCATTTTCTCAATAGCTGCCACCATACGGAATTTTGCTGCAAGCTCCGGAAATCCCTCTTCCTCTGCAGTTTTGGCGAATCCATCGTACATATCGGTCCACTCGTAGTTCTCACCATCTGCAGCTGCTGCCAGATTCTCTGCCGTATTGCCAAGTCCGTTTAACTCCTTAAACCACATCTTTGCATGTTCTTTCTCATTGTCTGCTGTTTTTAAGAACAATGCGGATATCTGTTCAAAGCCTTCTTTTTTCGCTTTGGAAGCAAAATAAGTATATTTGTTTCTTGCCTGTGATTCCCCGGAAAATGCCTCCATTAAGTTTTTTTCTGTCTGAGTTCCTGCATATTTGTTTGCCATGTGAATACCCTCCATTTATACATTTGTATTATCTGTAGTATACCACTTTTTTCTGTTATTTTCCATCATATTCATAAATTGTTGTGAAATTCAGAAGATTATTTGGTTACTGTTCACAGGCCGGGATTTTCTAAATTGAAAATCCCGGCTGAAAATCCCGTACAATACCGTATTTGATTTTCTGATTCTTCTGTGTTAGAGTGTTATTATCTTCATCCTACAATTTGATTAGCATTCACAATATGCTTAAAAACCATATTTTTTATACGAAAGACGAGGATTTAACGATATGAAGCTTCAGCGCCTCTTAAGCCTGCTGCGCCAGGCAATTGACCAGTACCAGATGATTGAAGACGGGGACCACATTGCTATTGGGATTTCCGGCGGCAAGGATAGCCTTACGCTCCTTTACGGACTTGCCAGCCTGCAGAAATTTTATCCGAAATCGTTCCGGCTTTCTGCAATCACGGTTGATATGGGACTGGATACGATGAATCTAGAGCCCGTAAAGGCCCTTTGCGACGGTTTTAACATTCCCTACGAAATCATCTCCACTGATATCGGGAAAATCCTTTTTGAGGCGCGTAAGGAGTCTAATCCATGTGCCCTTTGTGCAAAGATGCGGAAGGGTGCGCTGAACCAGAAGGCGCTAGAGCTTGGATGCAACAAGATTGCATATGCACACCACAAAGACGATCTGATCGAAACAGCCATGATGTCTCTGCTGTATGAGGGCCGCTTTTATGCATTTTCTCCTGTCACACATTTGGACCGGACGAACCTCACGGTGATCCGTCCACTGATGCTGGTATCGGAAGCTGACGTTAGGGGATTCCGCAACAAGTATCAGCTTCCTGTGTGCAAAAACCCGTGCCCTATGGACGGTCATACCCACCGGGAATATGTAAAAAACCTGATCCGCACACTAAATGCAGACAGCCCAGGGGTGCGGGAGCGGCTTTTTCATGCCGTAACGACAGGAAATATCGAGGGCTGGCCGGATCATATCAAATAAAATGTCATCCCGACTCGAACATTTCTGACTGACAAAGAAAGGACTGAATATCATGGCGAATATTCCATATTATGAACAAAAGGATATTGAAAACATTAAGAAGCTGCGCGAAATGATGAAGGAGCTACCTCCATTCTGCACAGAATTTTTCCGTGGGATTGAGCCGCGCACTTCCACCAGAACCCGCATTGCCTATGCATACGATCTCTCCGTCTTTTTTGATTTCCTAAAGAAAGAGAATCCGGTATTCGCAAAAATGGAACGCATGGACTTTAAGCTTGGGCATTTAGACCAGATTACCGTAACGGATCTGGAGGAATACATGGAATATTTAAAGTACCGGTTCAATGACCATAATCAGGAGGTCATAAACAAGGAACGCGGAATCATGCGGAAAATATCTTCTCTAAAAAGCTTTTACAACTATTTCTTCCGGACGGAAAAGCTGGCAACGAATCCTGCTGCCCTTGTCCAGCTTCCAAAGCTCCACGAGAAAGAGATCATCCGCCTTGATGTCGATGAGGTAGCGCTTCTCTTAGATGCCGTAGAACAGGGAGACGGCCTTACCGAGAAACAAAAAGCCTTTCACAACCGCACACGCCTGCGCGACCTGGCTCTGATGACCCTGCTGCTCGGCACCGGCATCCGTGTTTCCGAGTGCGTGGGACTGGATATCAATGACATCGACTTTAAAAATGGCGGTATCCATATTCACCGGAAAGGAGGAAAGGAAGTAACCGTTTATTTTGGAGCTGAGGTAGAAAACGCGCTTCAGGATTATCTGGATGAACGGTTTGGCATCGTAGCCGAAGAAGGAAGCGAGAATGCACTCTTCCTTTCCCTGCAGCGAAAACGGATCAACGTGCGCAGCGTAGAAAATCTGGTGAAAAAATATGCCAGGATCGTGACACCGTTAAAGAAGATCACCCCACATAAGCTGCGCAGCACTTATGGCACGAATCTGTACCGTGAGACCGGGGATATCTACCTGGTAGCAGATGTTCTCGGGCATTCAGATGTCAACACCACGAAAAAGCACTACGCTGCCCTGGAGGATGAACGCCGGAGAAGCGCAAGAAATGCAGTGAAATTGCGCGAGATCTAATTGTAGTAAAATTTAGATTGACCAGACAGGTTTCTTCCCTCGTCAGGTCGCAATAATCCTGATAGCGAATGTTCTGTTGATCGACTGGAATACGATCTCTGGGTCATTCGCTGTCATAATGTTTTCAACGCATGTATGACATGTCTTCATGAATTCTTCGTTTAGGCACTTCGGATCGCAGATTCTAAGTGCTTTCGAAAGTCTCTTGGTTCTTTGAAAAGCATTGTACTGCAAGTTGAAATAAGGTATACTTACCAAGTGCCTTCGTGTTCCCGCATTGCGCACACAATTGGCACCTGATCAACTGTAAAAAGGACTTTGAAACCATGATTGAACTAAAACACCTGACAAAAAAATATGATCATTTTCTTGCCGTGGATGACCTGAACCTGCGCATTGCTACTGGGGAGTTTTTTGGCCTTCTTGGACCAAACGGAGCCGGAAAGACCACGACGATCGGCATGCTTTCCACTCTCCTGCTGCCCACAGACGGGGAAATTCTTTTAGACGGGGAACCATTGACACGGAAAAATGACCGCTTGAAGCGGAAACTGAGTGTTGTAACCCAGGAATATTCCATGCGCCAGGATATGACCATGGATGAGATTATGCAATACCAAGGACGGCTCTACTATATGCCGGCAAAAAAAATCCGGGAACGTACCGAGGAGCTGTTAGAGTTCTGTGGTCTGATCGATTACCGCCGCCGGACCGTGCGTAAGCTTTCCGGCGGAATGAAACGGAAGCTCATGGTTTGCCGCGCCCTTCTGACAGAACCGGAAATTCTGCTTTTGGACGAACCGACTGCCGGTATGGACGCCCTGGCACGGCGGCAGATGTGGAACCTGTTAAAAAAGCTGAACCAGCAAAATCTGACTATTCTTTTGACAACACACTATATGGAAGAAGCTGAGACGCTGTGTGACCGGGTCGGATTTATGTGTAACGGAACACTCGGTGAAACAGATGCACCTGCCAATATGATCGGAGCGCTTGGGCGCTATACCGTAGATGAAGCTGCAGAAGGCGGCATCACAAACCATTATTTTCAGAGAAAGGAGGATGCAATCCACTATCTGTCCGCTTCCAGCACGGAGGCTTTCTTGCGCAGCACAACGCTGGAAGATGTTTTTCTGGAAAAGATCGGGCAGCAACTGGAACGCAGATCATAATGGGAATTATAACCGTACTATGGGAAAAATGGGTAGAATTCCGCCGCGATTTCTATAAGATCACATTAGCCGCCATGATCGCACCTCTTCTTTATATTCTGGTGTTCGGCTTAGGCATCCAGACGATGTCGCATGGCCAGTCCTATCTGAACTTCCTGATCCCCGGCGTTGTTGCACTAACCACAATGAACGGAAGCTTCAATGCGATCGCACAGAATTTAAACGTCCAGCGCCTGTATGAGAAGGCGTTTGACCAGGTCATGATCTCGCCTACCCCGCTATGGCAATTCATTGCAGGACAGATCATCGGCGGAAGCCTGCGTGGTCTTTATGCGGGAATGGTCATCATTCTTCTGGTCCTTCCGATCGGAACGGGATTATGCTTTAATGGCTGGTCGTTCCTGTTTATGTTTTTAAATGGGGCGGTGTTTTCCACCATTGGAGTTGTGGTTTCTTTCTACGCCAAAAACCACGCGGATGTCCCGCGCTTTTCCAACTATGTCATTATGCCGATGGCATACCTTTGCAATACCTTTTTCTCGGCACAGAATATGCCTGACGGGATCCGCCAGGTGATCGAATATCTGCCATTGTCGCAGACCAGTGCTGCACTGCGCTGCATTGCCAACCATGAACCGTTTTCTTATCAGGGCATCGGCATTTTGCTTCTGTATCTGGTATGCTTTTCCTGTGCAGCATCCTGGTTTCTGTATAAAAAGAAAAACCTGTAATATAAAAAGGAGCCGTTTCTTATGAAATCGATACCGATACACCAAATGTTCCGGGAAGCAGTTCTCATCCCTCTGTTTTCTATTGCATTTTTATCTGGCACCCCTTATGCCACAGCGGCTCAGACATCACTTTCACCCAAAGCAGAGCTTGCAGACGGAGAATATGCCATTGATCTGAGCATGACAGGAGGAAGCGGAAAAGCATCCGTTCAGAGCCCGGCACTACTCACGGTGGCAGATGGAACTGCTTACCTCTCCATCACCTGGAGCAGCCCAAACTACGATTATATGATCGTAAATGAACAGAAAATCTTAAACGACAGCAAAGAGGGGACGAATTCACATTTTACAATTCCAGTTCCGGATCTCACCAGAGAACTGGATGTCATTGCTGACACACTGGCTATGGGCACGCCATATGAGATTCCGTATCAGCTACAGCTTTATCCAGATTCCATAAAATCAAAAAGCACCCTCCCGCAGGAAGGTGCCAAACGTGTTTTACTTACAGCCGCCGCTATGATCGTCGGTGGCGGCATCCTGAATCATGTGGTTCAGGAGCGCCGGAAGCAGGACTATACCGGGAAACGGCGTTAAACTGTTAAGTTACTCATAAGTAAAGTAGCGGTATCCTTACTCCAAAACCAGAAATAGGAACATCGCTACAGCTGCTTTACTGCCTGTAAAAGATCCGCAGCTGCTTTTTGCGGGTCTTTTGCTTTCATGATCGCGGATACAACCGCAATTCCGTCTACCCCGCTTCCGGCCAGAATTCCCATGTTCTCCAAATTCAGCCCACCGATCGCTATTACCGGAATCGGAACTGCCTTACAGATATCCGACAAGGTCGAAACTGCAGTCAGCACGGTCGTTACCTTGGTTGTGGTCGGGTAGATTGCCCCGACACCAAGGTAATCTGCGCCATCCTCATAAGCTTTCTTTGCTGCTTCTACTGTTTTTGCGGTTGCACCAACAATTTTATCCGGTCCAAGTAAGCGACGTACCTCAGCGACAGGCAGGTCAGAGGCTCCTACATGGACACCTGCTGCACCACATGCCATAGCCACATCGGCACGGTCATCGATGATCAGCGGAACCTGATATCGATCGGTGATTTTCTTGATCTTGCAGGCCTTTTCCAGATAGTCATGCCCTCCTGTATTTTTTTCTCGAAGCTGCACCAGTGTTACGCCGCCCTTGCAGGCCTCTTCCACCGTATATAAGAGAGATTCCTCTGTATGATAGGTACTGTCTGTCACAAGATACAGACTCAGATCCAGATTTTTTGTCATAAGGTTTGCCTCTTTTCTGTTTTCTCTGTTTTCTTTTTAATGATTTTTCCAAGAACCGCATTCTACAGTTTCCTGTGAAAATCAAAACGCATGCTGTCGTATTCTTGCTTCTGACAGAAGCTGATCTTCCCCCAGAGCATAAATTTCATCGAGCAGGTTTACCTGAAAGCTTCCGGGCCCGCGGGAAATCCCGGAAGCATGTTCCCCAGCAATTCCCATGGTAGCTGCTGCAAGAAGTGCTGCTGTTGTTCCAGTCCCGGCAGGATTTCCTGTATTTCTGGAAGAACCATTGTCATGAGAGCCAGCCATTTTGATGTCTTTGCTCTCACGATTTTCCAGGACCACGGATTTTCTGCTATTTCCTGGAAGATAAGCCGCTGTAAGTGCGCCTACCATACAGCCGGTACCCGTAATCCCAGATAAGCTGGCATTTCCATTTGAAACAAGAAATACATCCTGGCTATCTGCGATCAGGTCCTGCTTTCCGGTTGCCATAACTGTACAGCCAAGGTGAAACGCAAGTGTCCTCGCTGTACGGCAATACCAGTCCTCGTTTGCATCGGAAAGTGCATCCTGGACTCCTGCATCTATTCCGGTCCCGTGAAAAGGAAGCTCTGCAACAGCCAGAATCTCAGAAATATTCCCCTTGATCACAGAAAATACTCCGTTTTCCAGCAATTGCTTCGCGTAATCACGGCGAAGGCTGCTGCAGGTAACCCCGACTAGATCTAACAGTACTGGAATATGACGCTGGTTTGCTTCTGTAAGCGAAGCTTTCATGGATTCCATCCGTGCATCCGTGATATTTCCAAGATTCAGCATCAGCGCAGAAGAAACCGCCGTGATCTCTCTTACTTCTGCCGGATGCTCTGCCATGATCGGTCTTCCCCCTGCCGCCAGTATGATATTGGCACAGTCATGGATAGAAATCGGATTGGTAATGCAATGGATCAGAGGTGCCGTTTCTTTAATATACCTTCGAATCTCCAGCATGCCCTGCAGCTGCATGGACTGTTTCAGTTTTCTTTCTTCCGTTTCTGTCATAAACCTTTGCTCCCAGACTCTCTTGAAATTTTGCCAGCATTCCGGTCTGGCTCAATGCCTTCAGGAATACATAAGCTGCGATGCCTCCCATGATCGTTGCGGAAATAAACATCGGGGTATAATAGAAGGCGTTCAGACCATCGCGTCCCATAATAAACGCCATGACCGGATAAGATACCAGGGATCCAATGATTCCGGTACCAAAAATTTCACCAAATACAGCACAGATGATTTTTCCCTTCGATGCACGGTAAAATACACCAGATAAAAACGCTCCAAATACCGCACCCGTCAGTGCTAACGGCGGAATGCCCATAAACATCATACGGATCACACCGATCATACAGGCGCAGAGAAGGGAATACCACGGTCCCATAAATACAGAACAGGTAATATTGATCAGATGCGCAGTCGGGCACATTCCCTCAATCCGTAAGATCGGTGAAATTACGACTCCGATTGCTACCATCATAGCTAAAAATACCATGCGAAACGTTTTCATTCTTTGTTTTTCCATTTGTTTGTCCTCCTGTTTTTTCCAGAATCCTGCCGCCAGAGCCAGATTCCAAAGAAACAGGTCAGATAGCGGCAGGTAGTGTACGGTATGACTCACGTTCTGCATCATTATGCGAAATGTGAATAAGACAGTATACTAATTCTTGTTCGGTCGAAGTTTACTTACTTCCTCTCACTCCGAAAACACGGATTCCCATCGCTATATAAACTCCTTCTGCCAGACTGCAGGGCGCTCCCCCTCCAGTCTACTTTTCCTGCAAAATATGATTCTGTTCCTGTTCATGCGTTGCACAAACACACTTTCAGGATTTCCAGCTGACAGAGACGTCTCCCCTGCATCTGGAGCTTTTGCAGTGCATCCGGATACTAGTTTCTATAATCATTATATTTCATAGGACGCACTTTCCTATGAAACAAAAAAATGCGCCTTCAGGAAATTGCCCGAAGACGCACACTTCTATTCCTTGCTTCCCTCCGTTGGCATTACCCAAATCAGGTACGGTCGAAGATTGATCTTCCTCTCAGCCTGTC
>OGXW01001726.1_pt1 | contig 16240 bp, 25 predicted proteins | sample 1576341 | NCBI WGS metagenome assembly OGXW01 (sample SAMEA3541592, study PRJEB24748) | human gut metagenome | biome: human gut; feature: human-associated habitat; material: faeces | place: China | collected 2012
TTGCCGGAATTCGGCTCCAAAAAGCCTGCGATCAGCCGCACCGGTGGAGGTCATGGCACAGATCGAAGTGCCGAAGAAGTAGAAGATGATGCTCAGCATCTGCAGCACGGTCTTGACCTTGCCCCACATATTGGCGGCGATGACCTTGCCGTCCTTGGCACCTGCAGCCACCATGCGCAGGCCGGACACCGCAAACTCGCGGGCCAGGATGATGCACAGCACCACGGGGTGCGGCTCCCTCACGCAGAACTCCGCCGTCAACAACCGCATTTACCTCGACAATTTCTACATCCGCCGTCTGCAGAAGGTCGAAGAGGACTACTTTGCCGAAAACAACGGCAGCGGTAAGGACATCATCCTGGGAGCGCCTTTCGACGAGGAGGAACAAGAGTAAAAAAGAGGAACAAGTCGTTTCAACAAAAAAAAGCCTAAAATGAATAAAATTCTTCACTCAATAAGAGCATCCGTCCGAGTGATGTCGCTGGTGGCGGTACTGATACTGCTCGCGGCGCACACGGCGCCGGCAACGGCTCAACAAAAGGCCCAGACTGTCAGCGGAACCGTCCTCGACCCGGACGGCAACCCGCTGATCGGCGCCACGGTCGTGGTCGTCAAAGGCACGCAGGGCGCAGTCACCGATGCCAAAGGCAAATTCACCATCAAGGCCAAGTCTTCGGACAGCCTCCAGATTTCGTACCTGGGTTACAAGACCGAGACCCTGAACGTGGGTTCGCGGACGAACTTCACCGTCAGGATGGAGAAGGACTCCTCCACCGACATCGACGAAATCGTGGTCATGTATCCGTCCCTGCCATCTTTTTCCGGAGACTGTTCAGTTCTTCCTCTGTCATACCTTTCCCATTGTCAATGACCTGGAAAATGATTTTATCTCCCTGCTTTTTACCGGTAATCAGGATTTTACCTTTCCCCCGCTTATTCTTAATTCCATGATAAAGCGCATTTTCGACAAGAGGCTGCAGTGTAAGCTTCGGTATAATGTAGCCGTAGATCTCCTCATCCATCTGGATCTCATAGTCCAGGATATCCTGATAGCGGAACTGCTGGATCTCCAGATAGCTCTCAATATGCGTCCGCTCTTCTTTCACTGTAATATAATCATGTCCTTTGCTTAAGGTTGTGCGGAAAAAATCAGAGAGCGAGGTTACCATTTTCACAACCTCTGCACTTTTATTTTCCTCAGCAAGCCAGACAATGGCATCAAGAGTATTGTAAAGGAAATGTGGATTGATCTGTTCCTGCAGAAGTCGGTTCTCAATAATTCTGAGATTTTCCTGTTTTTTCCGGATATCATCTACCAGAATCCCGATTTCCTCTGTCATATCGTTAAAGCTCCGCGTGAGCACCGCAATCTCGTCCCCTGCTTCGACCTGTGTTTTTACAGAGAAATCACCACCGGCAACCTTCTCTGTCAGATCACACAGATCACGGATCGGTCTTGTCACACTTCTTGCTGCTCGTCCACTGAGCAGCAGGGAAATACTCATCGCAACAATTGCCACTCCGACCGCCAGAATGGTCGAATTACGGTTATTCCGGTTCAGTTCCGTCTGTACAGTCACAAAATTGGAAGTTTCCAGATAGACATAGTCCTGGATTCCGTTCTGCACCAGTGTCGTCAGATCTTTGACATTACTGTTAAAATATTCCATTCTCTCATCATAAGAAGTCCGTTCTTTAATCTGTTTATCCAGATCCTGTACACAAAAACGGAGTGAAGACAGTGAATTTTTAATACGTCCCGCCTGTGACTGGTTGAGCGGAACCGTCGCATTTTGCGTCATCTTATCACACGCCTCTTCCATCTCTGTAATATAGTCGTATGGATTCACCGTCACTACTCCATTTACCGTCGTAACTCCATCTCCGACCTCCTTAAGCTGCTTATTACTTACCACAGCAAGATACACACTATAATCCAGCCGACTTTTAAAGTCTTCCACATAACGGTTGGCATAGGCAACACTTTTTGTAATCTCAGAATAAGCTGATGCCGCATTATTTGAAGACACGATCAAATAGGCGGCCAGAATTACCATTGGCAGAAATGCTGACAGCGAAATGGAAAGCAGTTTCTTATTGATCGACCAGTTCTTATATTTCACCTTCATATTTTATCCCCTTCCTCTTGAACGGAATTCCTTCGGCGAACATCCCTGTGTCTTTTTGAATATATAGCTGAAATAATGGGAATCTTTGTATCCCACCTCATATCCGATGTCCGATGTCCTCTTATCCGAACACATCAGAAGCTCTTTTGCTTTTTCCATACGAACACCCGTCAGATATTCTACAAAGGTTGAGCCAACCTCCTGACTAAACAAAGAACTGAAATAGCTCGGACTGATGTTGACGCTCGAAGCCACCAGGTTCAGCGAAATATTCTCTGACATATAATTTTGTCCGATATAATCTCTCGCTTTTTCAATAATTTCTGAATAGCGTCTGCCCGATGCCTGCTCTCTTAACCGGATCATTCGTCTGACTATATTTTCCAGGTACTTCCTCGTTGCCTCCAGTTCCTGCACATACTGCGATACCTCCTGCACATCGCAAGCTCTCTTTCAATATCTTCTTTTTCAATGTTCAGACTGTCTCCCAGACTTTGGACGCTGATAAAAGTATCCATTACAATATACTGTCTCAACATCATCGACTGCAGGTTCTGCTCACCAATTGCATCAAAATATGCATCCATAAAGCTTTTTACTTCATTTTCCGTTCCTGTCTTCAGGAAACGCTCCAGCATTTTCCGGTTCTCCGCCATGGTTCCGAGTCTGTGCATCTCAACGTCATTCTGAACTCCCATTTGATGAACCTCTGAATAACTCACAAACTGTCTCAAACTTCTTGAAAAACGCTCTGCAAAGGCTCTGTTTGCATCATTGTAGGATCTTTTAATCTCACTGAACCTCCCCACCTGACTTCCAATTCCTCCAAAATATTCCAGATTTTTATATTTTTCCAGAACTTTTTCCAGATCTTCCCTAAATGTCTGAGCTCTCGCAGTCAGTTCTTCACCAACAGCTCCCTGTGCAATAAATCCCCATCCTTCTACACCTCTCCGGAACCACAGGAGCTTTTCTGTCTGCTCACTCAGATTTTCTATATCTTCAGTTGCACTTACAATATCCTCGTTATAATCCATCGGATGATCGATCATAATGATCTTAAAGAGGATCACACAATATCCCTCTGCACTGATTTCAATTCCCAGTTGCTTTCCCTGCTCCAGACATTCTCCAAATGGCATACTTCCTGCAAACACCTGATTGAAAAACTGAAACTTTTCACTTTCTTTGTTTTCCTGCATTTCACGGGCATATTGATTCATCTGCTCTTTTTCGCTTTGCTCTTTCCGGATTTCTTCTGCTACTTTGTTAACTGCATCCAACAATTTTTCTGAAGAAATTGGCTTCAGAAGGTAATCGGTTACACCGATCTTAATCGCCATCTTTGCATAATCAAACTCATTATATCCACTCAGAATCATGATTTTCATAGCCGGAAGTACTTTTTTAACCTGCTCACTGAGTTCCAGTCCATCCATAAAAGGCATCTTAATATCCGTGATCAGGATGTCTGGTTTCTTTTCAAGAATCATCGGTAACGCAAGTTCTCCATCACTTGCCTCTCCGACAAAGTCATATCCATGCATTTCCCAATTAATACTGTTCTTGATCCCATTTCTGATAATAATTTCATCTTCAACCAAAAATACTTTTATCATTCTTCTTCCTGCCTTTAATATGTTCTGTTTTCTATAATTTCATCCAAATCCATAGTTCCATCAAAATATGTTTCTTCCACGTATTGTTTCTTATCAATGGAAATATCCGATTCCAGTCTCTGGATCAGTTCTGCCGCTTTCGGTCCCTGGTCGGGACTGCATTCAAAGGTTACATTCAATTTACCTTCTTTTACAGCTTCGATCCCCGCTTTGCTTCCACCAAATGAAATCACAATAATATCTCCATCCTCTCCACAGGTCTTTCCGGCTTCCCCGATCGCATCGATGACTCCCAGTGCCATCTCGTCACTCTCTGCAAACACTACCCGTAAATCCGGTTCCTGCTCAAGAAATAGTTTCATGACTTTCTCTGCCTCTTCTCTGGAATTGTCACCGGTCTGCTGTGCCACCATCTCCCAGTCCGAATACTTCTCCAACATAGTCTGATATCCCTGCGCTCTCGTCAGCTGCTCTTCCGAGCCGATGGATTCCTGAATCGCAGCGATCTTGATGGTAATGTCTTCTTCTGTCTGCTCCTCCTCTGTAGAATCCGTCTCATCCTTCGCCGTTGAACTGCTTTTCATAATTTTATCAAAAATGGATGCACTGCTATCTGTCGCTTTTGAACTGCCTGTATTTACTTCCGTATCTTCACTGTCCGTCTGTTCCGATTCTTCCTGAGTCGGTGCCTCAGAAGCCGCCTTTTCTTTCTCTGCCTTTTTCTCGTCCTCTTCTTTCAGATATTCATCCAACCATTTTCCTGCCTTTTTCATCTGTTTTCCGTAATCACTTCCAAGCATGCACGAATACAGACTGCTGTCATCCGTATCAACACCGTTATTCACAAGGATTACAGGAATATGTGTCTTTTTTGCATCTTCCAGCACATCATCCCAGCCAATTTCAGAAATCGGATTCAGAATGATATAGTCCACACCCTGTTTTATAAATCCTTTCACATCTTCAATCTGTTTTTCCTGATCGCTACCTGCATCTGCATACACCGCTTCATAGCCGTTTGATTTGACAAATGTATCCATAAAAGACGCTGTATTTGCATCCTTCCATGAGCTTTCTTCTCCACTCTGTGAAATTCCCACTGTGATCAGATAATCGAACTCGCTTTGCAGATTATCCCCATTTCTTGTCTCTCCTGTAAATAAAGAAAGTGCAAATGTACCAGCCGATATAATCAATATCAATACTGCCGCAACCTTTAAAATAAATCGCCCTACACGTCCCATGTCGTTCCTCCTTCACGTCTGCTAAAGGACATTCTTTTCAGATGTTTTCTATTATACACTGACTTTTATCAGAAAGAAAGGCAGAAATCGAGCAGACCGGCTCACTATATATACAAAAAGCCACAGGCATAAATGCCTGTGGCTTTCGATCTCATTTGATTATACAAGCTCAAGAATAACTTCCATTGCAGCGTCACCTTTACGCTGTCCAATTTTGATGATTCTTGTGTATCCGCCGTTGCGGTCTGCATACTTCGGAGCGATCTCTGTAAACAGTTTGTCTACCAGATCAACTTCTTTTGTATTTTTCTTCTTTCCAGCTGCAGCAGTCGGAACTTCTGTTACAGAGTAAAGTACTTTCAGCATCTGACGTCTTGCATGAAGTCTTGACGGGTTGTCTTTTTTGATTGTCTTTTCAACTTCTTCGTATACAGTAACTTTCTTACCATCTACTACTTCTTTAACTCTCTTGCCTTCTGCATCTTTCTTAGCAACTTTAGCTTTGATTGTAACTTCTTCGAAGTTATCTTTTTCTTTTACAGCTGAAGCGATAAGACCTTCTGCGATCTTACGGATTTCTTTAGCTTTAGCTTCTGTTGTTCTGATTTTTCCGTGCTGAAGAAGCATTGTTACCTGATTTCTCAGTAATGCTTTTCTCTGACTTGCTGTTCTTCCAAGTTTTCTATACTTTGCCATTTTTTTAATCCTCCATTATTCGGGACATACCGGCATGCACCTTCGGTCTTACTGCGGATATGCCATCTGGTTATGCTTTCATCGGGCTTACTAGCCAGATCGTGTGTCAGTGTTTCTGCCTGTATTCACATGCGAAACGGGAACTCCTTATTCGTCTCCCTGGCTGAGTTCAAGACCAAGTTCTTTTAATTTAGCAAGAACTTCTTCAAGAGATTTACGTCCAAGGTTACGAACTTTCATCATATCTTCTGATGTTCTGTTTGTAAGTTCTTCTACAGTATTGATTCCTGCTCTCTTCAGACAGTTGTATGAACGAACAGAAAGTTCAAGTTCATCAATACTCATTTCAAGAACTTTTTCTTTTTCATCGTCTTCCTTTTCAATCATAACTTCCGCTGACTGAGCAACTTCAGAAAGATCAATAAAGAGCTTGAGATGTTCATTTAATACTTTTGCAGCAAGGCTGACTGCTTCATCCGGTGCAAGAGTACCATTTGTATAAACATCAAGTGTGAGTTTATCATAATCGGTAATCTGTCCGACACGAGTATTCTGAACTGTAAGATTTACACGCTCAACCGGTGTATAGATAGAGTCGATCGGAATCACACCAATCGGCATATCTTCTGTCTTATTCTTATCAGAACCTACATATCCTCTTCCCTTTGTGATAGTCAGTTCCATATAAAGCTTGCTGTCTGCACCGCCGTTAAGTGTAGCGATTACAGTTTCCGGATTCATGATTTCAATATCAGAATCTGCCTGAATATCAGCAGCTGTAACTACGCCCTCTCCCTCAAATTCGATGTAAGCTGTTTTCGGCTCATCTGTCTCGGAAGAATTCTTAATTGCGAGTGTTTTTAAGTTCATGATAATTTCAGTTACGTCTTCCTTTACGCCCGGAATAGAACTGAACTCATGCAATACTCCGTCGATTTTAATCTGGCTGATTGCAGCTCCCGGCAGAGAAGAAAGCATAATTCTTCTCAGAGAGTTTCCAAGTGTTGTACCATATCCTCTTTCAAGTGGTTCTACAACAAATCTGCCATACTTCTTATCATCTGAAATTTCTGCAATTTCAATATTAGGTTTATTAAAATCAAACACTATTTTGGTCCCTCCTTATGGGTTTTTGTATGTTGAGGGTGTCAGTTTTTGTCCTGTTTTCGATAAAAAACAGGATATTTCCTAACAGAACCTTAACGAACCCAGAAATCAGGTTCGTTAAGTATTGCATTTTATATGAATGCGTTCTATTTAGAATATAACTCGACGATCATCATTTCGTCAACTGGAACATCGATTGCTTCACGAGTAGGAAGTTCTTTAACTGTTCCTTTCAGGTTTTCGATATCTGATTCAAGCCATTCCGGAACAAGACGTCCACCTGTAACTTCTACGATATCTTTGTATCTCTGTGAAGATTTTTTACCTTCTTTAATCTCGATCACATCACCTGCTTTAATGAGGTAAGAAGGGATGTTAACCTGTTTTCCGTTAACAAGAACCTGTTTGTGATCAACGATCTGTCTTGCTTCACGTCTTGTTCTTGCAAATCCAAGACGGAATACTACGTTATCCAGTCTTGATTCAAGAAGAACCATCAGGTTTTCACCTGTCATTCCGCTCATCTGATCTGCTTTCTTGAAGTAGTTCAGGAACGGTTTTTCTAATACACCATAGATGAATTTAGCTTTCTGTTTTTCACGCAACTGAAGACCATACTCGCTCATTTTTCTATTGGATCTCTTTAACTGTCTGTTAGACTTTTTATCAATTCCAAGATATACCGGATCCATTCCAAGGGAACGGCATCTTTTAAGAACCGGAACTCTATTTACTGCCATGTTCGTATCCTCCTATAATAATTCGACTAGACTCTTCTTCTCTTCGGCGGGCGGCATCCATTGTGTGGTACCGGTGTTACGTCTCTGATGCTTGTTACATCAATTCCGCATGCCTGAAGAGCACGGATTGCTGCTTCTCTTCCTGAACCTGGTCCTTTTACGAATACGTCTACTGATTTAAGACCATGCGGCAGAGCTGCTTTAGCTGCTGTTTCAGCTGCCATCTGAGCTGCGTATGGAGTAGATTTTCTTGAACCTCTAAAACCAAGACCACCGGCACTTGCCCATGATAAAGCATTTCCCTGTGCATCTGTCAAAGTAACGATTGTATTATTGAAAGATGACTGGATATGTGCCTGTCCGCGTTCAACGTTTTTCTTGACACGTTTTTTTGTCACTTTTTTTGTAACTTTCTTAGCCATTTAAACTAACCTACACTTTCCTTTTTATTATTTGTCGAAATTATTTCTTCTTGTTTGCTACTGTTCTCTTAGGACCTTTTCTTGTTCTTGCATTTGTCTTAGTCTTCTGACCACGAACCGGAAGTCCTTTTCTGTGACGGATTCCTCTATAGCATCCGATTTCCTGAAGTCTCTTGATGTTAAGAGCGATCTCTCTTCTAAGATCACCTTCAACTGTCTGAGTTTCATCGATCACTGCACTGATCTTTTTAACTTCGTCATCTGTAAGATCTCTGCAGCGAGTATCAGGATTAACTCCTGCTTCTGCGAGAATACGGGTTGCACTTGTTCTTCCAATTCCATAGATATAAGTCAATCCGATTTCTACACGTTTGTCTCTTGGTAAATCTACACCTGCAATACGAGCCATTTGTGATTTCCTCCATTTTCTTTCTTTTTTTGGTTTCACATTGTCCTATAATGAGGCTGCGGGCATCCCGTTATCAAAAAGAGCCCTACCGGACTTTTCAAAATGTATCCAATGCCTCAGACACGTCCGATATCCCAGCCCAGATGCGGTTCGGTATCCGCATCCTTTCCGGCAACCGATCTCTCGGCTAATGACCGCCGGTTTTTAAGCAATATACTAGAAACCACTTGCCCGTGGTGTTCATGTATATTAAATAGTGGATAACGCTCTACACACACCCTGGCGTATCCTCTATCAGCCGCCTAATTAAGTTTACATAAATCTGTCTTTCGCTGCTCCGTGCGCCTAAGTTCCTCTGTCGCCTACGGCTCGTCGTCACTAAGGCTTGGGAGCGGTCTTCTCACTAAATTCAAGCTGCGCCTGTGGCTTGCTTTCATTAAGTGTTCAGAACCTATCCCTGACGCTGTTTATGTTTCGGATTCTCGCAGATAATTCTGACGCTTCCTTTTCTCTTGATAACTTTGCATTTTTCGCAAATCGGTTTTACTGATGATCTAACCTTCACGTCAAATCCTCCTTTCATACCTTGCCTGGTCTGCATTTTCCCCCTGTGCGCAGAAAAAGTCCTTCGCACAGTTCGCATAAAATTATATCACCTGGTTTTTGGTTTTGTCAAGTAATATTTTATTTATCTCTCCAGATAATTCTTCCTTTAGATAAATCGTATGGTGACAGTTCCAGAGTAACTTTGTCACCCGGTAAAATTTTGATAAAGTTCATACGCAGCTTTCCGCTGATATGTGCAAGTACCTGATGTCCATTTTCCAGTTCTACCTGAAACATGGCATTCGGAAGTTTTTCTACTACTGTTCCTTCGATTTCAATTACATCTGCTTTAGACATTTATTTGTCCTCCTTCTTTTCTGACATCTTATATTCTTTTAATATCCGTTTCAGCTTTACATCATCCGCTTCGGAAATCTCATGCTGTTCTCTAATGAGCTGTACATGTTTCTTTTTCTTTTTCTTTGGACTCTGAAGCGTTTTCCTCTCCCCGTCTGCAAGATATGTAAACTGTTCATCCAGTCCGACGATCACGTATACCTTATCTTTATCATGACCGGTCAGAGATTTCGCAAGCATTCCTGTTTCCCATCTATCCATTTTCTGTTCCTCTGTTCTGTTATACATTTCCATCTGCAATCGACAGGATCTTCGGTTCGTCTTTTGTGATCAGAATTGTATTTTCATAATGTGCTGATTCTTTTCTGTCTGCCGTCACCACCGTCCAGTTATCACTCATCCAGCGAATCCGCTCTGTTCCGAGATTGACCATCGGCTCAATTGCCAGTGTCATTCCGGCTTTCAGCTTCGGTCCTCTTCTTCGCATCTGGAAATTCGGAATCTCCGGTAATTCATGAAGACTGGTCCCGATTCCATGTCCACACAGTTCCCTGACAACACCGTATCCAAAACTTTCCGCATAATCACCGATTGCTCGGGATATATCATATAGATGATTGCCTTCTTTTGCGAACTTTATTCCTTCGAAGAAGCTTTCCCTCGTTACATCGATCAGTTTCTGAAGATCCGGTCTGATCTCACCGACAGCATGTGTCCTTGCAGCATCGGAATGATAACCTTTGTAGATCACTCCTGCGTCCAGGCTCACAATATCACCTTCTTTTATGAGGTGCTTTGCTGACGGAATCCCATGAACGATTTCATCATTTACAGAAACACAGATAGACGCCGGATATCCATTGTAATTCAGAAAAGAAGGTTCGCAGCCATAGCTGCGAATAACTTCTTCACCTAATGCATCGATATCCAGTGTACTCATTCCTGGTTTTAATGCCTTCTCCAGTTCCTTATGTACGATCCCCAGAATCCTTCCGGCTTCTGTCATCAGTTCAATTTCTCTTTCTGATTTAATCGTAATCGGCATCTGTTACTCTCCTAATATAGAAACAATGGCTCCGAATACATCTTCCATATCCACTGTTCCATCAACGCTTTTCAGAATTCCCGCTTTTGTATAATAATCGATCAGCGGCTGTGTCTGATCATGATATACATGCAGCCTCTTTTCAACTGTCTCCGGTTTGTCATCATCACGAAGGATCAGTTCTCCTCCGCAGACATCACAGATTCCGTCTTTCTTCGGTGCAGCATATACAAGATGGTAAGTTGCGCCACATCCTACGCATGCGCGTCTTCCACCCATACGCTTTACAATATTTTCATCCGGAACATCTACATCGATTGCATAGTCCATCTTCTGGCCCTTCGCTTCCAGTGCCTTATCAAGCGCCTCAGCCTGTGGAATTGTACGTGGAAAACCGTCCAGTACATATCCCTTCGTACAGTCATCCTGACTCACACGGTCTACTACAAGATCTACGACCAATTCATCCGGAACAAGAAGTCCCTGATCCATATAAGTCTTCGCTTTCTTTCCAAGTTCAGTTCCGTTCTTAATATTTGCGCGGAAAATATCTCCTGTTGAAATATGAGGAATTCCGTACTTAGCGGCAATTTTTTTTGCCTGTGTACCTTTTCCTGCACCAGGAGCACCTAACATAATGATTTTCATTTTACTATTCCTCCTTCAAATGTCATAATGGCAAAAGAGCCCGTTGTCTTTGATTATACTCTAAAAGACAACGGGCTACAATTGTTTTAATATCCAAGAAAACTATTTTTCATAGATTTTCCTTTGACATTCAAAAATCCTGTGTAATTACGAACGAGCATCTGAGACTCAATCTGTTTGAGTGTCTCAAGAACAACACCGATGATAATGATCAGAGAAGTTCCCCCGAATGATACATTCGCTCCAAACACACCATTGAACACAAACGGAATTACCTGTACAATTACAAGTCCGCATGCACCAATAAAGATAATATAATTCAATATCTTATTTAAGTAGTCCACAGTAGGTTTTCCAGGTCTGATACCTGGGATAAATCCACCGCTTTTTTTCATATTATTTGCAATTTCCAACGGGTTAAAAGTAATGCTCGTATAGAAATATGCAAAGAAAATCGTAAGTACGATATATACTATAAGTCCCCAGGAATAGTAAATCTTATTCGGATTACACCAGTTTCCTGAACTTAAGCCTCTGAGGATTTCACTTCCGATGCCTTTTCCGTTGCCCTTGCCCATAAATGAAGCAATTACAACCGGAAACTGCATAATAGATGAAGCGAAAATAACCGGAATTACTCCGGCGGTATTAACCTTCAGCGGAATGTTCGTTGACTGTCCACCTACTGATTTTCTCCCCTGTACTTTCTGCGAATACTGAACCGGAATTCGTCTCTCCGCATCCTGAAGTATTACCGTAAATACTACAAGTACGAGAATGATTGCAATGATGATGATTGCTGCAAGTCCTCCACTGGCAAGACCTTTGCCGCTGATGAACTTCTCATACAGTGAGGTCATATCACTTGGAATGCGTGATAAAATGTTAATGAGCAGGACGATAGAAATACCATTTCCCACTCCTTTTTCTGTAATTCGTTCCCCGATCCACATAAGGAATGCAGATCCTGCAGTTAATGTAAGAACTACAATTGCAGCATTTACAAAATTGAACTTTTCCAGAAGTCCCTGACGTCCAAATCCAACAGCCATAGCTGTAGATTCAATCAGAGCAAGCACAACTGTCACATAACGAGTTAATGCGGTAAGCTTCTTTCTTCCATCTTCCCCTTCTTTCTGCATTTCCTCAAGCTTTGGAATTGCAATTGTAAGAAGCTGGATGATAATGGAAGATGTGATATACGGGGTAATACTCAATGCAAAGATGGACATCGTCTCAAACGAACCGCCGGTGAAAGCGTTAAAAAAGTTAAACGAATCACCGGTCTGGTTCGCAAAGAAATTCTGAATATAGGTCGGATCAACTCCCGGTGTCGGAAGCTGAGATCCGAGTCTTACTACAAACAGCATTGCAAGGGTATACAATATTTTTCTCCGTATGTCTTCAATCTGAAATGCTTTACGGAATGTTTGTAGCATTAGATCACCTCTGCTTTTCCACCAACAGCTTCAATCTTTTCTACAGCACCTGCGCTGAATGCATTTGCCTGAACAGTAAGCTTTTTGGTTAACTCTCCATTTCCAAGAATTTTAACACCATCTCTGGCATGTTTTACGATTCCTGCTTCAATCAGAGTTTCAACAGAAACTACTGCATCGTTGTCAAATACTTCAAGAGCACTGACATTGATTCCAACGATTTCCTTAGAGTTTCTGCAAGTGAAACCTCTCTTAGGAATACGTCTGTATAATGGCATCTGTCCACCTTCGAAACCTGGTCTCGGAGCTCCGGAACGAGCTTTCTGACCTTTGTGTCCCTTACCAGCAGTCTTACCATTTCCTGAGCCGTGTCCACGACCTCTTCTGAAATTATCGCTATGTTTTGATCCGTCAGCCGGTCTTAAATTAGATAAGTCCATTGTGACACCTCCTATCTAAGATTTATGCTTCTTCTTCTACTTTTACCAGATGTCTTACCTGCTGAACCATTCCTCTGGTTGCAGCGTTATCCGGAAGGACAACTGTCTTATTAACCTTCTTAAGGCCTAATGCTTCTACTGTTCTTCTGTGTTTCGGAACAGCACCGATTGTTGATTTTACTAATGTGATTTTTAAATTTGCCATTGTAATCTCCTCCCTAGCCTAAGATCTCTTCTACAGTTTTACCGCGAAGTTTAGCTACGTCTTCTGGAGCTTTCAGCTGACTTAAACCTTCGATAGTAGCAAGTACTACGTTCTGTTTGTTGTTAGATCCGAGAGATTTTGTACGGATGTTCTTGATACCTGCAAGTTCGATTACGGCACGAGCCGGTCCACCTGCGATAACACCAGTACCTTCCGGAGCTTTTTTCAGAAGTACAGAAGCACTTCCGAATTTTCCAATATAATCATGTGTAATACTGTCGTTTTCATCTAAAGTAACTTTGATAAGTTTCTTCATAGCATCTTCTTTTCCTTTGCGGATTGCTTCCGGAATTTCAGCTGCTTTTCCTAAACCTGCACCAACATGGCCGTTTCCGTCGCCAACAACTACTAAAGCTGTGAATCTCATGTTACGACCACCCTTAACAACTTTGGTAACACGTTTGATTGATACTACTTTTTCGGTAAGTTCTAACTGATTAGCATCAATACGTTCCTGTTTCATGTGTCCGTCCTCCTTCTAGAAATTCAAACCAGCTTCTCTTGCTGCGTCTGCTAATGCTTTGATTTTTCCGTGATAGATAAATCCTCCTCTGTCAAATACAACAGAAGTGATACCTTTCTCGATTGCTTTCTTTGCAATTACTGTTCCAAGGTATGCTGCTGCTTCAACGTTGTTGGTTTTTTCCAGTTCTGCTTTCACATCTTTCTGAAGAGTGGAAGCGGAAACCAGAGTGTTTCCAACTGTATCGTCAATAATCTGAGCATACATATGATTATTACTTCTAAACACAGCGAGACGCGGTCTTTCAGCTGTACCACTGAAACGGTTACGCAGTTTTCTATGTTTATTTACACGAACTTCGCTTCTTGATTTCTTACTAACCATTTGTTCACACTCTCCTTACTTATTTTTTACCAGTTTTACCAACTTTACGTCTGATAACTTCATCAGCATATTTGATTCCCTTGCCCTTATAAGGTTCCGGTCTTCTCTTATCTCTGATTTCAGCTGCGTACTGGCCAACTTTTTCTTTACTGATTCCCTTAACGATGATTTTGTTCTGTCCGTCAAGAACAGTTTCGATTCCTTCCGGATCTTCCATCTCAACCGGGTGAGAGTATCCCAAATTCAATGTTAATTTGTTTCCTGATTTGGAAGCTCTGTAACCTACACCGTTTACTTCAAGAACTTTTTCATATCCTTCAGTAACACCGATTACCATGTTGTTGATCAGTGTTCTTGTAAGACCATGAAGAGATTTCATCTTCTTGAGATCGTTCGGTCTTGTTACGATAACTTCTTCGCCTTCTTTTTTGATTTCCATTTCAACTGGAAGTTCTCTTACGAGAGTTCCCTTAGGACCTTTAACAGTCACTACATTCTTCTCTGCGATTTCAACAGTTACGCCTGCCGGGATCGCTACTGGATGTCTTCCGATACGTGACATACCTTTTACCTCCTACACTTACATTTTCGGAACAGCACCTTATGACTGCTCTGTTTTCAGTTGCAATTTATTGAGTATCGAATGAAATCACAGGAAATATGATTTCATTCGTTTTCTCCATTTTATCTGGTTATTACCATACGAAGCAAAGAACTTCTCCGCCTACGCCAAGCTTTCTGGCTTCTTTGTCTGTAATCACGCCCTGGTTTGTAGAGATGATTGCAGTTCCAAGTCCTCCAAGTACTCTCGGAAGTTCGTCTTTACCAGCGTAAACACGAAGACCTGGCTTAGAAATCTTTTTGATTCCAGAAATAACTTTTTCGTTCTTATCTGCACCATATTTTAATGTGATGCGGATTGTGTTGAAGTTTCCTTCTTCTACGATGTCATATTTTGTGATGTATCCTTCGTTAACGAGAATGTCAGCGATAGCGATCTTCATCTTTGAAGCCGGAACATCTACTGTATCATGTTTTGCAGTGTTTGCATTACGGATTCTTGTAAGCATATCTGCAATTGGATCACTCATAGTCATTTTGGATTATCCTCCTTTTCTACCAACTTGCTTTCTTTACGCCCGGAATTTCACCTTTGTATGCCAGTTCACGGAAGCATACACGGCAGATTCCATATTTTCTTAAATATGCATGTGGACGTCCACAGATTCTGCAACGATTATATTCTCTTGTAGAGAATTTCTGTTTGCGCTGCTGTTTCAGTTTCATTGCTGTCTTTGCCATGAAAATTTCCTCCTTATTTTGTGAATGGCATGTTGAACTGTGTTAACAATTCACGTGCTTCTTCGTCTGTATTAGCAGTTGTTACGAAGATAACATCCATACCTCTAACCTTATCTACTTTATCATATTCGATTTCTGGGAAGATAAGCTGCTCCTTGATACCAAGAGCATAGTTACCTCTTCCGTCGAATGCGTTCGGATTAACTCCTCTAAAGTCACGTACACGAGGCAGTGCAAGGTTGATGAGACGATCAACGAACTCATACATCTTTTCACCACGAAGTGTAACTTTACATCCGATCGGCTGTCCCTCACGGAGTTTGAAGTTTGCTACAGATTTCTTAGCTCTTGTTACTACAGCTTTCTGTCCTGTGATAATCTCAAGGTCACTGATTGCTGTATCCAAAACTTTTGAATTTTCCTTTGCTTCACCAACGCCCATGTTGATAACAACTTTGTCGAGCTTTGGTACTTGCATAATATTTTTGTACTCGAATTTCTTCTGCAATGCAGGAACGATTTCGTTCAAATACGTTTCTTTTAATCTAGCCACTTTAAGTACCTCCTCTCAAATTAATCAATCACTGCGCCAGTTGCTTTTGCATAGCGGACTTTGTTTTTACCATCCTCAGTTTTGAAACCGATTCTTGTAACTTTTCCGTCTACTACATACATTACGTTGGAAATGTCAAATGCAGCTTCTTCTTCAACGATTCCGCCTTTTGCATTTGCCTGATTTGGTTTCACATGTTTTTTCACCATGTTTACTCCCTCAACTTTGACTTTTCCATCTTTTACTTCGATTACTTTACCTTCTTTATCTTTATCGACACCGGCAATAACGCGAACGGTATCACCTACTTTGATCTTTGATGTTGCCACTTCAGGGACACCTCCTTATAATACTTCTGGAGCCAAAGATACAATTTTCATAAATTGTTTATCTCTCAACTCTCTAGCTACAGGTCCAAAAATACGTGTTCCT